>Ga0134096_1000174_pt1 | contig 82235 bp, 64 predicted proteins | sample 7_2taG_FD_94448 | JGI IMG/M metagenome (GOLD analysis project Ga0134096, IMG submission 94448) | Switchgrass degrading microbial communities from high solid loading bioreactors in New Hampshire, USA - 7_21_20_110_A3 metaG | ecosystem: Engineered > Bioreactor > Semi-continuous > Anaerobic >... | reverse complement strand
TATAGCGATAAGGCAGTTGCGTTACATATTTGTTTGCCGGAAGATAAAATAGCTTCCATAGGGATTGTTAACATTTTCAGTGTAGATGAGAATGATACGAAAATTGAGTTTACCGAAGATTCTTTATCAGTGATGAAATGCCTGATCAATGGAAAGGAAGCAATACTATCGGACTATATAATCAAAAATAAAATTGATACACAATTGCCTTTAATTGCGGATTACAACAGTGTATTGGTGAATGTATCCATCAAATCTGTTTCTGAAGAGAACAAGACAGTAAATTTCTATGCTCCTGTTTTTACAGGAAAGGAATATCACTTCTCGCGTCATGTAAGCAACTACGCTGGAAGTTTTAAAGAACATTTACAGGGTTTTGAGAATATTAAGCCGATTTTTTCCTGTAACTGCATTCTGAATTATCTTTATGGAGAACTTGACGGAAAAGCCACACCACCTTTTTCCGGACCTGTAACTTTCGGTGAAATAGCATACCAGCTACTGAACCAAACATTGGTTTATGCAGAGATAATCAGTAAATGATGAAAAATTACATTAACATTTCTTTTTTAATCATATACAAGCAAGAAGCCTGAAAAGGCTTCTTGTTTAATGGTTTTTGATTTTTTCCCTGAATAAGCAAAAATATAGAAAAACTTAACATGCATTTTGTCAAGAACAGCAGGAAAAACACGGTAGCAATAACATCTTTAAGGACTTTTCAGGTGCTCTTATTTATTTCTGTTTACCTTCAAATATATTTGTCTTAAGACGGTTTTGGGTTCTAACAGAAACTTCAGGAATAGAAAAACAGGTTTCCTCAAAATATAATTATGAAGTATGGTCTTTTGCACAAAATTAGATGCTTTTTTGCCTGAAAACTTGTGAATAAAAAATGAAAAATAATATTGATAAATATTTAACAATGTGATAATATAAAGATAAAATAGAGTGTTAATTATTTAACAAACTTAGGGAGGCCATAATTAATGACAAATAATAATATTTTTGACTTAACAGGCAGAGTAGCGGTAGTTACAGGCGCATCATCAGGTCTTGGTGTTCAGATGGCGAAAGCTTTTGCAAGGCAGGGGGCTGATATGGTTATTTTGGCAAGACGCTTGGAGAAATTGGAGAAGGTTGCGGACGAAATAAGGGGTTTAGGCGTTAAATGCCTGCCAATACGCTGCGATGTAACAAACACCGAAGATGTAAAAAAAGCTGCGGAAATCGTGGAAAAAGAATTCGGTAAAGTAGATATACTGGTAAACAACGCCGGCAGCGGACATGTAGGTCCCACCGAGGAAACCACAGATGATCAATGGAATGGTGTTATAAATCTTGATTTGAACGGTGTATTCAAGGTTACCCGTGAATTCGGGAAACTTATGATAAAGAACAATTATGGCAGAGTAATTAATATTGCTTCAATGTATGGACTGGTTGGAAATTCGGCTCTTCCGTGCGCAGGTTACCATGCTGCAAAGGGCGGGGTTGTCAACTTTACCAGGGCTCTGGCTTCAGAATGGGCAAAGTACGGGATTAATGTCAACTGCATCTGCCCGGGATATTTTGAAACTGAGCTTACCGTTGATACCCTTAATACCGAGTCTTTTACCAATTACATGAAAGCCACGGTTCCACTGGGACGTTACGGCAGAGAGGGGGAACTGGATTCCACCGCAATATATCTTGCGTCCGAAGCATCAAGCTATGTAACCGGGGTCATTATTCCGGTTGACGGCGGATATACCTGTGTATAAAAACAAATAGTATAAAGGGTGAAACCTTTATACTATATAATGTTTATATATTTCTGCTTTTACTAAAGGCAAAAAGCCCACCTGACGGTGGGCTTTTTGCCTTGTAGTACTCCGGTATCCGGCTATTGCATGGTATTCATTGAGCAGAACAGCCTGGAAGTCTTTTACGAGCTGATTCCATTATCCGGTTATTGTATTCACAGAATGGAAGACATCATCTTGAAGTCCTCAATGACACCGCCGGTGATTGGGGCGAGGCCGGAATTAAGGAAAATCGACCTGATTACCGACCTGGGTCCGTATTTCATCCGTATTTCGTCGATAGACTGATCCAAACGCCTTCTTCGCTCATTTGGAACATCAAACATTGACACCTGGAGCAAATCATTCGGAACCAAATCCGAGACATAAACACCCATCCCGCGCAGCGCTTCTCCCGCCCACATTTCTTCCATTAATTGCGAAGCGCGGTTGAAAATTTGATATGTGTCGTCGGTGGCTGCGGCAAATTTTCTCTGGTGCGATCTTCCGTTTAAATTTGTGTTCCGAAGATACACAGAGACAAGTTTCGCACAGTAGCCCGCCTGGCGGATTCTCATGCCAACCATTTCGCATAATGACAAAAGCACTTTCCTGGCTTCATCCATGGAATCCACGTCAAAAGGAATTGTGGTTGAATTTCCGATGCCCTTGATTGGGGGACGGGCATCCTCGGAGACAGGGCTGCTTTCTATGCCGTTGGCATAATCCCGGATTAGCAGGCCCCAGCTTTTAAGGTGATATTTCAATAAATCGGGATTGGCCCGTGCCAGATCCCCGATTGTGAAGATATTAAGGCGGTACAGCTTTGGTGCTGTGGAAGGGCCCACCATATAAAGCTCGCGAACGGGCAGCGGCCACATTTTCTCTCTTATTTCATCAGGAAAAAGAGTATTGACCATATCGGGCTTTTTCAGTTCGCCGGCCATTTTGGCCAGCAGTTTGTTGCTGGATATGCCCACATTGACGGTAAACCCCAGTTCATTCTTTATCCTGTTTTTCAGCTTATATGCCGCCTCAAGGGGATCTCCGTGAACCGATTCCATGCCGGTATAATCAAGGAAGGCCTCATCAATGCTGTATACCTGTATTTTGGGCGAAAAATCACGCATGATGTTTATCATTGCGTTATGGCACATCATGTAGAGCTCGTAACGTACAGGGACCACAACAAGATTGGGGCATTTCTTGCGCGCAGTGTACAGTGCTTCTCCGGTTTTGATTGAATATTTTTTCGCAGGAATGCTCCTGGCCAGTACAATTCCATGGCGGCTTTGTTCGTCTCCGCCGACGACGGACGGTATGTTGCGCAAATCCACGGTATCGCCTTTTTGAAGGCGGTATACCGCTTCCCAGCTCAAATACGCACTGTTGGCATCAATATGCATTATAATTTTATTCATATCGGTCACCCAGATTAATTTTAAAACAGAACATATGTTCTTGTAAATATTATTATATGGCAAACGGGCATTTCTATTCCAGTTTTGCAGATAAAAATAATAAACCCTGAAATACTCATGTGACCTGTAAAGCAACTGGTGCATAAACCCGGAAGGCAGATAAAACCAAATGTAAAAACGAAATCCGCAATGAAACCTATGCAAGAAGCCAAACAGGCAATAAACGATGAACAGGCTGATGCATAATTTCTGAAGGCAAAAAAGGTGGAAAATGAATAAAATTAACAATAAAATATAGCAGGTTATTATCGGTGGAACTGATTAGTTTACTGGAAAATGTGAAAGTTTCAGGGGAACAGGGAAAAGTGTATGACATTGAAAAGCGGCTTGTGAATTCATGCAAAATATCGTGGTCTTGAAATATACCGGAATGGTATTATATAATTACATAAACATTTGAAAATTTTAGGCGGGCCAGGCAGATACAAAGCGTTATAAACCGCTATATAGGTAACCGCTATATAGGTTATGGTATAATTAAGCTGATTGAATGATTATGGAGGCATGACAATAATGAAAAAAGTGATTCTAACAGGCGACAGGCCGACCGGAAGGCTGCATCTCGGTCATTACGTCGGTTCATTGAGGCAAAGGGTTGAACTGCAAAATTCCGGGGAGTATGACAAGGTCTTTATTATGATAGCCGATGCTCAGGCTCTTACCGACAATGCCGAAAATCCTGAAAAGGTGCGCCAGAATATTGTGGAAGTGGCGTTGGATTATTTATCATGCGGGCTGGACCCCGAAAAGTCCACCATACTTATCCAGTCCCAGATACCCGAGCTGTTTGAACTGACGGTGTATTATATGAACCTGGTCACGGTTTCAAGGCTTCAGCGTAATCCCACGGTTAAGTCGGAAATCCAGATGAGGAACTTTGAAACAAGTATTCCTGTCGGTTTCCTGGTATATCCAATCAGCCAGGCTGCTGACATAACTGCTTTTAAAGCCACCACCGTTCCTGCCGGTGAAGACCAGGAGCCAATGCTGGAGCAAACAAGGGAAATTGTAAGGAAGTTTAATTCGGTCTACGGAGAAACATTGATTGAGCCCGAAATTCTTCTTCCCGACAACAAGGCATGCTTCAGACTGCCCGGCACCGACGGCAGGGCAAAGATGAGCAAGTCGCTGAATAACTGCATATTTTTGGCGGATATGGCTGACGAAGTAAGACAAAAGGTAATGAACATGTTTACCGATCCCAACCACCTTAGGGTATCGGACCCCGGAAGAGTTGAAGGGAACCCGGTATTTGCCTATCTTGATGCTTTCTGCAGGGATGAACAGTTTGAAAGGTACCTCCCCGAATATCAGAACCTGGATGAAATGAAGGCACATTATACAAGGGGCGGTCTCGGCGACGTAAAAGTCAAGAGATTCCTGAACTCGGTATTGCAGGAAGAATTGGAGCCGATACGGAACAGAAGAAAGGAATTTGAAAAAGACATACCGTATGTTTATGAAGTCCTGCGAAAAGGCACCATGGCGGCGAGGGAAGTGGCAGCCGCAACGCTTGCCGATGTAAAGAAGGCAATGAAAATCAACTATTTTGAAGATTCGGAGTTGATTAATGAACATATAAGGAAATTTGCAGAATAGCATGCATGGAAAATAAGCTGCCTATGACGGCGATATTATCTGATGTAATTTGTGAAATTTATAACATGGAGCCGCCATTCCTGCGAAAAACTATGAAAAAAATATGACAAAAAGGCATGTAAAATAAAGAAAAATGGGTATTTCACACTATTGATTAACCCATGCAATTGCCCTATAATGTAACTTGTAGTTTTGAAGCACGGTTGATGGTGAACTTCATAACAGGTAGAACGGGAGGATGGTAGAATGCCTATCACAGAATTTTTGGAGCGCAATGCCAGGTTATATGGCAATGAAAAATGCCTCACCGAGATAAACATGGATCTTCAGGAAAGGGATAATGTCACCTGGCTTGATTATGAACTTATTGAGAACAATCCCGCAGGCGAATACCGCAGAGACATGACATGGCGCGTGTTTGACGAGAAAGCAAACCGGCTTGCCAATTTACTGATAAAAAGAGGAATAAAAAAAGGAGACAAGGTAGCCATTTTGTTGATGAACTGTCTTGAATGGCTGCCTATCTATTTCGGCATACTCAAAACCGGTGCGATAGCAGTACCATTGAATTTCAGGTATACGGCCGAAGAAATAAAGTATTGCCTCAATTTGTCCGATACTGTTGCGTTGATTTTCGGCCCGGAATTCATAGGACGAATGGAAACAATTTATAACGATATACCTAATGTAAGGATTTTGTTATACGCCGGGGAAAACCGGCCTTCATTTGCCGAAAGCTACGACAGGCTTACGGCCAATTGTTCGTCCGAAGCACCGGGTATTGAAATAACTGATGATGACGATGCGGTAATTTACTATTCTTCGGGTACAACAGGGTTTCCGAAGGCAATACTGCATACGCACAGGAGCCTGATGACAGCCTGTTACACCGAGCAAAAGCACCATGGCCAGACGCGGGAGGATAATTTCCTTTGCATACCGCCCCTCTACCATACCGGCGCGAAAATGCACTGGTTTGGCAGCCTTATATCCGGGAGCAAGGCAGTTTTGCTTCGCGGCGTAAAACCCGAATGGATCCTGAAAACCGTGTCTGAAGAGAAAATCACCATTGTCTGGCTTTTGGTTCCATGGGCGCAGGATCTGCTTGATGCCATTGAAAGAGGGGACGTAAACTTAAAGGATTACGATCTGTCGCACTGGAGGCTCATGCATATAGGCGCCCAGCCTGTGCCGCCCAGCCTGATACACAGATGGAAAAAATATTTCCCGAACCACCAGTACGATACAAATTACGGGCTTAGTGAGTCAATAGGCCCCGGATGCGTACACCTGGGTGTTGAAAATATACATAAGGTTGGAGCCATTGGGAAAGCCGGATATAGCTGGGAAGTAAAAATAGTTGATGAATCAGGCAACCCCGTACCGCAGGGTGAAATAGGCGAATTGGCGGTTAAGGGTCCCGGTGTTATGAAATGCTACTACAAGGATCCGAAAGCCACAGAGGCAGTTTTGAAAGACGGCTGGCTTTTAACCGGCGACATGGCGCGCATGGATGAAGACGGTTTCATATACCTGGTTGACAGGAAAAAAGATGTTATTATCAGCGGTGGAGAGAATATTTACCCTGTCCAGGTTGAAGATTTCCTGCGCACTCATGACGGAATCAAGGACGCTGCGGTTATTGGCTTGCCCGACAGAAGACTGGGTGAGATTGCAGCTGCCATAATAGAAACAAAACCCGGCGTAAGCCTGACCGAAAAGGATATAATAGAATTTTGCCGGCCGCTGCCGCGCTATAAGCGTCCAAGGATGATTATTTTTGACAAGGTTCCAAGGAACCCGACCGGTAAAATTGAAAAGCCGGTGCTGAGGGAAAAATACGGGGCAGCATATTTGGTTGCCGCGCAGACTCAAATGTAGTTAGAAAACGAGGTTCTTGATATTCTCCCCCCCCATGTCCGAACAGGACAAAGTTGAGAGCCTCGTTTATCTATTATAAATTTAATAAACCTGAATTCAGGCATGCTTAGGTTGTTATTTATATAAATAACAACCTAAGTTTTTTATTATAAGGATAAAATCAAGAACTTTTTGTGAATTAATATTACCCGGTAAATTTATGATATACTTAACACTGATAAATAATATTGGAGGATTGGTATGGCGGATAACAAGGTTATGGTTATCGGCGGCGGTGCAGCGGGACTGATGGCGGCAATATCAGCCAAAAGGGCCGGATCCGATGTCACAATACTTGAAAGAAACCCCCGCGTGGGCAAGAAGATACTTGCCACCGGAAACGGGCGCTGCAATTTTACAAATATATATGCCGGCGTTGATTGTTATTATGGAACTAACCCCGGATTCGTGCACCGGGCCCTGTCGGCTTTTACCGTTAACGATACCATACGTTTTTTTGAACGGTTGGGGATAGAACATAAAGTTGAGGAAAACGGAAAGGTTTTTCCGATGTCAGACCAGGCTTCCAGCATACTTGATGTGCTGTTGTACGAGCTTGATGACAAGAATATTAATGTGGTTTGCGACTGTATGGTGACGGGTATAAAGAAAAAAGGGGATGGATTTGTCATCAACACAGAAAAAGGTGAAACTTACACCGCCCACAGCGTCATTATGGCAACCGGCGGCAAGGCAATGCCATCCACCGGTTCGGACGGAAACGGGTATGACCTGGCAAGAAAGTTAGGGCACAGGATAACGGATATTTTTCCGGCGTTGGTGCAGATAATGCTGGAAGGATCATTCTTTAAACGGATAGAAGGAGTCAAAATTGACGGCACTGCGGAGATTATATATAACAACAAATCAATTGCAAAAGACAGGGGAGATATACTTTTTGCAAATTATGGCGTATCGGGGCCGCCGATACTGCAGATAAGCAGGAAAGCCGGAGAGCTGCTGAATCAGGGAAAAGAAGCATATGTTAAAATTACCGTATTGGATATGCCCGAAGAGAGGGTAAGAAACATCTTGAACAGGCGCTTTGAAGACTTGCGTGACAAACCCCTGGATGAAAGCTTCATAGGACTTGTTAACAAAAGGTTGATCCCCGTAATACTGCTTGAAGCAGGGATTGACAACATCAAAAAACCGGTTTCAGATTTAACCGAAAGGGAAAAGGAAAGAATAATAAGAATTCTGACAGACTGGAGAATGAAAATACGCGGCACAAAAAGCTGGCCAAGCGCGCAGGTAACTGCGGGCGGTGTTGATACAGCCGATATTGACGAAAACACAATGGAATCCAAATTGGTTAAAGGTCTGTTCTTTGCAGGTGAAATAATGGACGTGGATGGCCGGTGCGGAGGGTTTAACCTCCAGTGGGCATGGTCATCGGGATATATTGCAGGAAAAAATGCGGCATTGAGGAGAATCTCATGATAAGGGTTTCAAATATAAAAATAAAACTTGATGAGATTGAAGATCCGAAGGATGAAATAAGGATTTTGAAGCATAAGCTTCTGTCAAAACTAAAAATCCGGGAAAAAGATCTGAAATATTTCAAAATATTGAGAAAATCGGTTGATGCAAGGAAAAAAGACGATATCTGCCTTGTATATTCTGTGGATGCGGAAGCAAATAACGAAGAGGGGCTTCTCCGCAGGGCCGACACAAAAAATATATCTCCTGTAGCTGATATGACATATAAAATGGTTCCGCAAGGCAGCGAAAAACTAACAGAACGCCCTGTTATAGTTGGTATGGGTCCTGCCGGGCTTTTTGCCGGGCTGATGCTTTCCAGGCATGGTTACAGGCCGATACTGGTTGAGCGCGGGGATGATGTTGACTCAAGAGTGGAAAAAATCAACCGGTTCTGGAGTAAAGGAATCCTTGACACAGAGAGCAATGTTCAGTTTGGCGAAGGAGGTGCCGGTACTTTTTCGGATGGCAAGCTTACCACTTTAATCAGTGACAGAAGATGCACCGTTGTATTGGAAGAGCTTGTTAAAGCAGGTGCTCCGAAAGAAATTCTTTACCATTACAGGCCTCATATTGGAACCGATCTTCTAAGGATTGTCGTCAAAAATATAAGGAGGGAGATCATCGCGAATGGCGGGGAGGTCAGGTTCAGGACAAAAGTGACTGATATCATTGTCAGGGACGGTAGAATTCATGCGTTAAGGCTTAATGATGAAGAAAACCTCCGCTGCGGTGTTGCATTGCTTGCCCCGGGGCACAGTGCAAGGGATACTTTTGAGATGCTGAAAAGGCATGGAGTTGCAATCATCCCGAAAGCTTTCTCCATCGGTGTTCGCATAGAACATCCGCAGAACCTGATTAATTTTTCCCAGTACGGGGAAGCTGCCTGTCATCCGATGCTTGGTGCGGCGGATTACAAGCTTGCTTATCACTCGATGAACGGGAGGTCGGCTTATACTTTCTGCATGTGCCCTGGAGGGTATGTTGTTGCGGCCGCATCAGAGCATAACGGCGTTGTAACGAACGGTATGAGCGAATACAAGCGGGACGGTAAAAATGCAAATGCCGCGCTGCTTGTAGGTGTTACGCCATCGGACTTTATGAGTGATGATCCCCTTGCGGGAATTGAGTTTCAAAGGAAATGGGAAAGGCTTGCGTTTAAAGCTGCAGGGGAAAATTACATGGCTCCTGCACAGCTGACCGAAGACTTCCTGAATGATACGCAAAGTACCGGTTTTGGCGGTGTCACCCCGACATACCGGCCGGGAGTGGTGCTTTCCGAGCTGAAAAGCTGCCTGCCCGGATATGTTGTTGAAACAATGAAGGAAGCAATTATCTATTTTGATACAAAGCTGAAAGGATTTGCACAGCCCGACGGTGTTTTAACGGGTGTTGAGACCAGGAGCTCATCCCCGGTGCGAATAACCAGGGACGAGAATTTCACAGCCAGCATAGAAGGATTATATCCCGCCGGAGAGGGCGCAGGCTATGCGGGAGGCATCATGTCGTCGGCGGTTGACGGAATCAGGACGGCGGAAAAGGTAATGGAAAGATATTTGCCGTTTTAGAAAATGCTTATAGGCAAATTGGAATCCAGGGAATGCTGATAATAATTAATAATAGAATTCCGGGTTGAAATTTTATGATTGATGTATGCCTGTTGGGTACGGGCGGTGTAATGCCGCTTCCGGGCAGATGGCTGTCATCTGCATTAATCAGATATAACGGGAGAATGATATTGGTAGATTGCGGTGAAGGAACCCAGGTTCCGGTTAAAATGGCGGGATGGGGTTTCAAGGCAATTGATGCCGTTTTATTCACCCATTATCATGGCGATCATATAGCAGGGCTGCCCGGTTTACTTCTTACAATCGGAAATTCGGGGCGTATTGAGCCATTAACGTTAATGGGACCGCCCGGTTTAAAGAAAGTGGTTGAAGGTTTATTGGTTATAGCTCCTGAATTGCCTTACGGGCTTAAGTTCATTGAACTTTCGGACAAAGAGGAGACAGAAACTCAATTAAACGGCCTTGTTGTTAAAAGCATCCCCGTGGATCATACCATTGCATGCTTAGGTTACGGCATTCTTCTGAAAAGACTGGGCAGGTTTGATACAGAGCGGGCAAGAAAGCTCAGTATTCCGGTTGAATACTATAAAAAACTGCAGAACGGACAGCAGGTACAAGTCGGGGATTTGGTTGTAAAGCCCGAAATGGTGCTCGGACCTGAAAGAAAAGGAATAAAAGTATGCTATTGCACCGATTCAAGGCCAACCGGAGGGCTTGCCGGTTTTGTGAGCGAGGCTGACCTTTTCATATGTGAAGGGATGTATGGCAATAATGAAGAATTGGATAAAGCCATACAGAAAAAGCATATGACTTTCCCCGAAGCTGCTGAAATTGCAAGGAAAGCCAATGTAAAAAGCTTGTGGCTGACCCATTACAGCCCGTCCTTAACCGAACCGGGGAAATATATTAATGAAGCGCTGGATATTTTTCCCTGCACAGAAGCCGGGACTGATTTGCTTGTGAGGACATTAGGATTTGATTAGGAATGATGAAATAACACCGTACCGGTGAATAAAGTGTGCAAACGGCTTCTTTGATTATATAAACAGTGTGGAACAACGGCTGCATTTGTGTTATTATATCAAAAGGTGAAATCAAGCAATAATATTAAATATTACGGGCAGCTTTTGACAGCTGCAAAACACAACAGCATATGTTATTCTTGAATATTGGAGGAGATCTAAGTGAAAAATGGTACAGTAAAATCCGGCAGCGTCTTATTGTTTTTACTGATTTTATGTATAATTGGAGGTGCATCCGTTTATATAGTCAATACTGTTAAAGCAAGCCGAGTTGCTGATTTGATTACTGTTGAAGCGGGAACCCGAATGCCGGACGCGTCTTTTTTTTACAATGGTAAGGCAAGAAGTATTACATATGTTACCGATATTTCAGCAATACCTCTTGATGTTCCCGGGATTTACGATGTGGAAGTTAAGATTGACGGCAGGGTATACAAATCAAAAGTCGAAGTCAAGGATACCACTGCTCCCACCGGGGTGGTCAGAGCCATGGATTTATACGAAGGAGAAACCGTCACGGCAGAAGATTTTTTTGAAAGTATCAGCGATGTTACAGCTGTTACCGCAGCGTTTAAGAACGAGCCTGATTTCAACAGGAGAAACCGGCAGATTGTTTCCTTAGTGCTTACCGATACATCGGGCAATACGTCGGAATATGAAACAACCCTCTGGATTTCCAAGCTGAAGGAAACCGTTCAGGTTGAAGCCACACTGGGGCTTCTGGATGTGGAGCAATTTCTGAAACCGAATGTGACTGCACGGAATTTAACCCTAATAGACGGACCTACGACACTGGCGAAGGTAGGCAAATATCCGGTTCAGATAAGCGTTGACGGTGAAATATATGAATCCACCGTTGAAGTGATAGACACAACTCCACCGCAGGGTACGGCTGAACCGCAGACAGCGTGGGTAGGGGATGAGGTTGATCCTCAAAGCTTTATAACCGAGATTAACGATATTACATCAGTTACTGTCAGATACAAGGAAAAGCCCGATTTCAACCTTGAAGGAGAGCAGACGGTAAATCTTGTTTTGACCGATGAGGGTGGAAACGAGTCGGTTGTTCAGACTACACTGATTACAGTAAAAGATACCGAACCTCCGAAAATTTACGGTGCGAAAAAAGCAACCGCTTATATAGGTGTACCTTTCTCATATAAAAAAGACGTTTACGCTGAAGACAACAGGGACGGGGAAGTGCCCATCTCGGTTGACGCAAGCCAGGTTAATCTTAAAGTTGAGGGAGAATATACGGCTGTTTATTCCGCAACCGACTCATCGGGAAATACAACCACCGAAGAGGTTACAATAACGGTGAAGCAGCAGTCGGTTACAATGGAGGAACTGGAAAAGCTTGCAGACGAAGTGCTGGCACAGATAACAACCGATGATATGACGCTCAGGGAGAAAGCATGGCAGATTTATCAATATGTCAATACCCGGGTAACGTATACCGGATACTCCGACAAAACCGACTGGATGAAAGAGGCTTACAATGGCATTGTAAAAGGTGTGGGAGACTGCTTTACCTATTATTCGATGTCACAGCTGCTTCTTAACAGGATCGGCATACAGACTCTCAGCGTTGAAAGGCTTACATATCCGGGTGAAACAAGGCACTATTGGCACCTGGTGAACTATGGCGAAGGCTGGTACCATTTTGACGCCTGTATTCACAAACCGCCCTTTGTTTCATTCATGGTGACCGACGAGGAATTGGAAGCATATTCAAAGCGGCATGAAAGAAGCTATTATTACAGGTTTGACAAGTCAAAGTATCCAAGAACACCAACAAAAAAGAGTGATGGCAATTAACATGATTTGTCGATGAATGGCGATATTGCGTTGATGACCTGGGAAAAGGAGGAAAAGTTACGAAAGAGCTAGGAGTAATAGGAGGACTGGGACCTTTGGCAACCGCCTGTTTCATTGAAATGGTGGTTAAGATGACGGATGCACGTTCTGACAGCGAGCATATACCGATGATTATATACAATAAGCCCTGCATACCCGACAGGACAAATTATATTTTGGGAAAAAGCACGGACAACCCGTTTATTGAGATAGCAAAAATAGGGAAAAATTTAGTAGGGCAAGGCGTGGATTATATAGCCATACCATGCGTAACAGCTTACTATTTTTATGATATGCTTTGCAAAGAGGTTGATGTTCCCGTTATTGACATGATAGGTGAAACCGCAAACCACTTGAGGGAAAACGGGATTCGCAGGGTGGGTTTAATGGCGACCGATGGCACCATTACAGGAGGGTTCTTTAAAAGAGGGCTTGAAGAACAGGGTCTGGAGGTTGTTCAGCCTTCGGCCGAAGACCAGAAACTCCTGATGGATATAATTTATAACGGAATAAAAGCCAACATGCCCTTTGACATGGAAGATTTCAATACCGTGAAAAATGAGCTTTTCAATGCCGGGGCTGAAGTGATCATACTGGGATGCACCGAGCTTTCGGTAATTCACCGGGATTACGGCATAGGTTCGGGGTTTTTGGACGCTATGGAGGTATTGGCGCAAAAATCGGTTTTACTATGCGGCGGAAAGCTGAAAAAAGAATATTCAACCCTGATAACATGAGGAGTTGTAATTGCCCGGGATGCAGAACGGCTTCAAAGCGTGTTGATATTCGCCGGCAATAACACCCGAATCACCCGCTGTCAGAAGAACCTCTGAACAGCAGCAATAATTGATGTGAATTTTTGGCATTACATTCCTCGGTATGGATATATTGAAACAAACAATGTATAATTAGACACGAGGTGCTATGGATGACACGACAAACCAACATTCTTGAATACCTGGAGAATATTGTCAATGTATACCCCGACAAGGTATGTTACGCCAATGAATCCGAAGAGTATACATTCAGGCAGGTATACGACAGCGCAAGGGCGATAGGCACGTTCCTTTATAAAAACGGGCACTATAAGAAGCCTGTGGTTGTTTTCATGAAGAAACACCCGAAAATGATCATTGCATTTTTAGGTGTTGTCTATGGCGGGGACTATTATGTTCCCATTGACGTGGAAATGCCTGTCCACAGGATAGAACTCATATTTAAGAATTTGTCGCCCGAAGCTGTTATCTGTGATGAATCCACGATAGATTCGATTAGATCATTCAATTATGATAAAAATGTTTATCTGTATGACGACCTGGTAAAGACAAGCCCTGATAATGAAGTTCTGCAGAAAATCTTCGACAAAGCCATTGATACCGACCCGATATATGTGGTCTTTACCTCGGGATCAACGGGAATACCGAAAGGCGTTGTTGCATGCCACCGTTCTGTTATTGATTATATTGAAAGCTTTTCTGAAGTGCTGGGTGTTAATTCGGAAACCGTTTTCGGGAACCAGACACCGCTTTATGTGGATGCATCGCTTAAGGAAATTTACCCGACTTTGAAATATGGAGCGACGGCATATATAATTCCGAAGGAACTGTTCATGTTCCCGTTGAAACTGGTTGAGTTCCTTAATGAAAAGAAAATAAACACAATATGCTGGGTTGTTCCGGCCTTAACAATGATTTCAGGCCTGGGTGTGTTTGACAGGGTTAAACCCCAGTACCTCCATACCATTGCCTTCGGAAGTGAAGTTTTTCCGATGAAGCAGTTCCTTATTTGGAGAAAAACATTGCCTGAGGCGAAATTCATAAACCTTTACGGTCCTACAGAGGCTACCGGGATGTCATGCTATTACGTAGTGGATCGTGAATTCACCGAAAATGATGTCATACCCATCGGCAGGCCGTTCAGGAACACCGATATCATCCTGCTGAATGAGCAAAACCAGCCTGCAAGGGATGGTGAACCCGGGGAAATATGCATTCGTGGAACTTCGCTGACACTGGGTTACTACAGGGATTTTGAAAGGACAGCCGAAGTCTTTGTGCAGAACCCGTTGAACGACCTTTATCCCGAACTCATATACCGTACAGGGGATCTCGGTAAGTACAACGAACGCGGGGAACTGATTTTCCTGTCCCGAAAGGATTACCAGATAAAGCACATGGGGCACAGGATCGAACTGGGCGAAATCGAGGCAGCCATAGGCAGAATGAACGGAATAATCAATGCCTGCTGCATATTCGATGATGAGAAGAAAAAGATTATACTTTACTATACAGGTGACAGCTCGAAAGCTGAAGTTATAAACTATGCCAAGGAAAAGCTGCCCCGGTATATGATTCCGCACCACGTTGAGAAGCTTGATGTCATGCCCCTGACAACAAACGGAAAAATAAACAGGCTGCTGCTGAAAGAGAAATACATTAGCAGAAAGAAGGAGTTGGAGTAAATGGAAGCATTACTGAGGATTCTTGAAGATTTGCATCCCGAAGTGGATTTTGCAACAAATAAATCACTGATAGACGATAAAATACTGGATTCTTTTGATATTATCACGTTAATCGCAGAAATAAGCGACGAATATGATGTGAAGATACCTGTGGAAGAGATTGTGCCTGAAAATTTTAATTCGGCAGAAGCCTTGTACAAACTGATTCAAAAGCTGCAGGATGAGGATTAGGTGTTATGCTGTTTACGTCATATAACTTTATCCTGTTTTTACTGTCTTTATTCATCATTTACTATATTATACCGAAGAAATACCAGTGGATGCTTTTGCTTGCGGCAAGCTTTTTCTTCTACAGCTTTTCCGGATGGGATAATGTTGCTTACATCACGGTAACCATCATCGCCACATATTTTGCCGCCCTTAAAATAGGCCAGCTGCACCTGCAGCAGGAATCCTACCTGAAAGAGAATAAAGGCAGCCTTTCAAAGGAAGAAAAAAAGGCGTACAAGGAAAAGGTGAAATCAAGTCAGAAGAAATACCTGCTTATATGCCTTTTCTTTGATCTTGGCATTTTGGCCGTACTGAAGTATACAAACTTCGTTATATCGAATATTAATTCAATTTCAAGAATATTCAATGCAGGTGAAATATCCTTTTTGGATATAGCCCTGCCAATGGGGATTTCCTTCTATACATTCCAGTCGGTGGGTTACCTGGTTGATGTATACCGCGGGAAATACCTGCCTGAGAAAAATATTGGGAAGTTTGCCCTGTTCGTATCCTTTTTCCCGCAGCTGGTCCAGGGTCCGATAAGCCGATTTGATGATTTGGGACACCAGTTGTATTCAGGGCACGGCTTTGACTTCAGGAATGTTTCTTTCGGCATGCAAAGGATAATATGGGGTTTTTTCAAAAAACTTGTCATAGCCGATCGCATTTTGCCGGCGGTTAAAACCATAACACAAAACCCTGATACATACCAGGGGATATATGTCCTTGTCGGAATGGTGTTTTATGCCGTCCAGTTATATGCCGACTTCACAGGCGGCATTGATATTACCATAGGTATTGCCGAGGTCTTGGGAATCAAACTGAAGGAAAACTTCGAGCGGCCGTTCTTTTCAAAATCTACCGCCGAATACTGGAGAAGATGGCACATTACAATGGGGACATGGTTCAGGGACTATGTATTCTATCCGGTTTCGGTAAGCAATGCAATGCTGAAGGTTTCCAAATTTTCAAGGGAGAAGCTTGGCGAGAAAACAGGGAAAAGGGTTCCGGTTTATTTATCAACCATTATTGTCTGGTTTGCAACGGGAATCTGGCATGGCGCGAGCTGGAACTTTATCGTATGGGGGCTTCTTAACTGTCTTGTCATTATAGTGTCCCAGGAGCTTGAGCCTTTTTATGCATGGTTTCACAACAGGTTTAATGTGCGCGGTAAATTCATATTTAAGCTGTTCCAGGTCGGAAGGACGTTTTTGCTGATGTCTGCAATAAGGATACTTGATTGTTACAGGAATGTTCCCGTTACGTTCCGGATGTATTGGTCGGTGTTTACCAAATGGAATATTAATGAACTGTTTAATGGCGCGTTGCTGAAACTTGGCCTTGATAAAGCAGATTATTTTGTTCTTGTTTTTGGTATAATTATAATGATTGCTGTAAGTCTTGCCCAAAGAAGCGGAAGCATACGGGAAAAATTATCGGCAAGGCCTGAAATTGTCCGCTATGCAGCTTATGTTGGCCTGTTTATTTCAATAATTGTATTTGGGGCATATGGTATTGGATATGACAGCAACCAGTTTATCTACAATCAATTTTAACAGAAAGTGGTCCGATTATGATTGCACCGAAGAAAATTGCTAAATTGGCTGTTGCAGCCTTGATTACAATTGCATTATTGATATTGCTTCAAAGCCTGCTGATGCCCAAGTATATGACAGAAATACTTGAAGGGGCTCTGATATCCGAGTATTATCGTGAGGAAAACAAGGATCACGATGTAATATTCATTGGTGACTGCGAGGTATATGAAAATTTCTCGCCGGTTACCCTGTGGCAGGAATATGGAATAACAAGCTTTATCCGTGGCAGCGCGCAGCAGCTGATATGGCATTCCTATTACCTGCTTGAGGAAACCCTCAAGTATGAAAAGCCGAAGGTAGTGGTTTTTAACGTGCTGTCCATGAAATATGACCGGCCGCAGAAAGAGGCATATAACCGTATGGCACTGGACGGCATGCCTTTATCTGTTACTAAGCTTAAGTCAATAAAGGCTTCAATGATGGATGATGAAAAGTTTATAACTTATATTTTTCCAATTTTAAGATACCATTCAAGGTGGAGTGAGCTTACAGCCGAGGATTTCAAATACCTGTTTAAAAAGGACAGGGTTACCCATAACGGGTACTTGATGAGGGTTGATGTAAAACCGCTTACAACAATACCAACCGAGAGAAAGCTTGCTAATTACCGGTTCAGCGATATCTGTTATGAATACCTGGACAAAATGACCGAGCTGTGCAAAAAAAACGGCATCGAGCTTGTTTTGATAAAGGCTCCTACAATTTATCCCCACTGGTATGATGAGTGGGATAAACAGATGGAGGACTATGCAGAAGAAAACAATCTTTTATATATAAACTTTTTAAAGTATACTGATGAGATAGGAATTGATTACCAGACAGATACTTATGATGCAGGACTGCACCTGAACCTGTCGGGAGCTGAAAAGCTGTCCAGGTATTTTGGGAAGATAATACAGGAAGAATTTAACCTTCCCGATCGCAGGAATGATGAAAAATTAAGCAGGATCTGGGCCGCAAAAGCAGATTTATACGTACAGGAGATGGAAAAGCAGTATGCCGAGCTGGAAGAATTGGGCTACCTGAAAGCCTTTAACAGCAGAAGAAATGATGAATAAAACCGGGTACGGAATATAGGGTCTAAGCCTTAAAAACAGGATGATAAAGACAAGGGAGAGGGTCTTAAAATGAAGAATAAAAAAATAATCATCATAATAGCAATAGTGGCAATAGTTGCCGCGGGAGTCGTGGTTGCATCCCTCGGACGGAACAGCAACAAGGATGGTATTGATAACGCGAATGTAAGCAATAACGATAATACCGGCAATAATAATGAAACCGGTGCAAATAACCGGGATGTGGATATAACCCGGGAAAAGCAGGGTTACTACTTCGAGTATAAAGGGATTAAGATAGGTGTTAATGACGATGCCGCACCGATATTGGAAGCGCTTGGCGAGCCGATGTATTATTTCGAAGCGCCAAGCTGCGCCTATGAAGGCATGGATAGAATATACTCGTACAGTGGTTTTGAATTTACAACATTTACTGAGGATGATAAGGAATATATCGCATCCATTGTTTTTCTCGATGATACCGTTACAACCAGGGAAGGTATAACACTGAACGCCACCCTGAAAGATATTGAAAAAGCATATGGAAGCAAATACGAGAAATCATTTAACCAGTATTCATACAGTGACGGGAATTGTGTTCTTTCGTTTATTGTAGAAAACAATGCGGTTGTATCGGTTGAGTATGCACTTCCCGCATACAGTGGCCAGGAAGGATAGTATTAATTACTATCCTCCAGTTTTGCCCTGACATCGTTGATCTTTTTTATGTTTTCAAGATAATCCTCTTTCATGATGAACTTATTCTTGTAAAACTCTTCAATTTCGTACTCAAAGGCGTTTAATGCCTTTGTTACCGTATCAAACTTCTCGGTATATTGGTTGTTCAGTATTTCGAGCTGCTTTTCATGTTCTTCTTTTATTGCGTTAATCTCACGCTGGTGTTCGGCCTTGAGGTCTTCTATTGCGCTTTCCAGCTCGTAAATCCTGTTTAATTGCTCATGAAGCTCAAAAGTTTTCTTTAAAAAATACAAATTGGATATAACCAGGCATATAAAAATAATACCGATTGAAATTATGGCAAAATAGTTTTTTTTCATATGTAAAACTCCCCGTGCAATATTTTTGTAGCATTCATTGTCGATTTTTCATCTGTCTTCCCCTTTTACTGTTTAAAACGGGCAAGGCGTGTTTATATTATATTTTATCGGTAAACAGGATAAAATTCTAAATCAAATGAAAAATAATGCTTACTTAAAACAATATTATCACCCATTGAAAACAGTAACCAATTTTATTATTATCTTATCATAAATTAAAATATGTTTGAACTTTATTAGACTTTTTTACGGTTAAACCGTATATATTGTAGTATGATTGATTTGCTCCGGTTATTGGATAAATACCCGGCAGATCATTCGAAAGCGTTTCCGGACGATTTCGGACCATACTGAAAAAGATGGAACAGGAGTAGAGGAATATGAAAAAAGGATCAACCGTAATAATCGTGCTTATAGCAGTCATAGCTATTATTGTCTTTTCATCCATAGGTGCATATAATAAACTTGTGGAGCTTAGCGAACAGGTTGAAACGTCGCTCAGCCAGATCGACAATCAGCTGCAGAGAAGAAATGACTTAATCCCGAACCTGGTTGAAACCGTTAAGGGATACGCGGCTCATGAGGAAGAAATATTTACAAGCATTGCGGATGCCAGAGCCAGGCTTATTGGAGCAGGTTCGATTGAGGAAAAGGCAGAAGCAAACGAGCAATTATCGAGTGCTTTGAACAGGCTGCTTGCAATAGCAGAAAGCTATCCCGAACTTAAGGCGAATGAAAATTTCATCCAGTTGTCCGATGAACTGGCAGGAACCGAAAACAGAATAGCCACTGCAAGAAGGGATTATAATAATTCGGCAAGGGAATACAATACAACAATAAGAAGGTTTCCTACCGTTATTATCGCGAACCTCTTCGGCTTTGACAGGTATGAATATTTTGAGGCTGATGAAAGCGCAAGGCAGGCACCGGAAGTAAAATTCGGGAACTGATACAGCCGATCTTTACTTTGAACCTGAAGTGGCAAGTTTATAATATAAAGGAAGATTTACATGAGGAACAGATTGCATAGAACCCTGTACATCATAATACCGGTAATTGTATTAATAGTAACGGCATATCAAGCTGTGGCCACTTCAGTTGATCTGCCAAAACCAACGAGTAACTTTTTCGTAAACGATTTTGCCAACGTTATTGATTCGGAGTACGAAAAGCAAATACAGAATGAAGCTGTTTCACTGTATGACAAGACGGGAGCCCAGGTTGTGGTTGTAACAATCAACAGCCTGAATGATGAACCCCTTGAAGAATATGCCAATGCCCTGTTCCGGGAATGGGGAATAGGTTCTGCCAAGGAAGACAACGGAGTATTGATCCTTGTATCCATTGGTGACAGAATGTCAAGGATCGAGGTGGGATATGGTCTTGAAGGAGCCTTGCCCGACGGAAAGACAGGGCGAATACAGGATAATTATATGATCCCCTATTTTAAGGACGGGGAATACGGAAAGGGTATTTTAAACGGTTTTCTTGCTATTGTAAAAGAAGTATATACCGAGTACGGTATTGACTACGAACCTGCCGGTTATCAGAATACCGAAGTATACTATACCGAAGAGGGTGATTCCGGCAGTCTTTTCCTTGTAGCATTTATTATTATTCTGTTTGTTATTGACATAATATTCTTTAAGGGAAAAATTACAAAGTTGCTGATAATGTCAGCCGCAACTTCAAGCCGGCACAGCGGCGGCAGTGGTTCTTTCAGGAGCGGCAGCAGCAGAACCTTTTCGGGTGGCGGAGGAAGAAGCGGCGGGGGCGGCAGCTCAAGGAAATGGTAGAATATCACTCGGGTTGAAGTTACTGTTTTGAGGATGGTATAACAGAGGGTGATTAGGGTAATCTGATACAGAATAACACACTTCAAAGCCAGGCTGCATTCCGGTGGATTGAGAGCATGGAACTGGGCAGCCCTGGATATGAAGACCATAACGGCAAGTTTAAAGTAACCATTTCATTGGCAATTACTTGATTAATTAACAATATAATTGAAATTCTAATATTAATTAATTAGAATAAAATACAGATATAATTATCAGGAGAAACGGAGTCGCATTTCTATTGGCCCGGTATACAGTCATGAAGAGATGTGACTTTTTTAATTTTCGAAAGGAGGGATGGCAGCTTGGATGTCGGTGTTGTTGCATTACGCTTGTTTGTTGCAGCCTTGCTTGGAGGGGTGGTCGGAATTGAAAGAGAAAACAAAAGACGCGCCGCAGGTCTCAGAACACACGTGCTGGTGTCGTTAGGGGCTTCTCTTGTCATGGTATTATCCGAATATCTGTTCCGGAAATACCAGGGTTTAACCAATGTTGATCCTTCAAGGCTTGGAGCCCAGGTAATAAGCGGTATTGGTTTTCTGGGGGCCGGTACGATAATCAAGCAGGGTGTCAATGTAAAAGGACTGACTACTTCAGCCAGCTTATGGGCAGTAGCTTGTATCGGGCTGGCGGCAGGTTCCGGATTTTATTCTGCTGCCGTAATTGCGTCAGCAATTGTTTTTATAACCCTGAGAACATTGAGCAAGTTTGAGAATGTTCTAATGTATAAAGAGAAAGCTGTTGCTGAAATCAGTGTAAAAATTGAAAACAAGCCCGGAAAGCTCGGTGAGGTGGCATCATTTATCGGGAAAACTGGTGCCAATATAAACAACGTTGAGATTGATGATGATGAAGAAAACTTCATGGTTGTACGTTTCTCGGTAAAGCTTCCCAAAGGCCAGACAAAAAAAGATTTTATCAATCAACTGTCATCGATGAATGGTATAACTGTTGTGGAGTAAGCATGATGTTAAATTTCTGAAAACCAACCTGCGAAAAATACGAAAGAATGACCGGAAATACAGACGACTGGAGGTTTTAACATGGGGTAAAGGTACTGATAGTCGGCGGTGTGGCAGGAGGGGCATCAACTGCGGCCAGACTCAGAAGACTTGATGAGCATGCGGAAATAATCATTTTTGAAAGAGACCGGTATATTTCATATGCCAACTGCGGTCTGCCATATTACATAGGGGATGTTATAAAAGACAGGGACAATCTTATCATTCAGACCGCAGAAAATATGAAAACCCGGTTTAATATAGATGTAAGGACCGAAAGCGAAGTAACCGGCATAAACACGAAAGCAAAAACAGTCACGGTAAATAGCAAGACAAGGGGTGTTTACGAGGAAAGTTACGACTACCTTGTTTTGTCGCCCGGAACCAGGGTATTTAAGCCCGATATTCCGGGAATTGACGGAAAAAAAGTGCTGAAGCTGAGAAATATTCCCGATACCGATACAATCAGGTCTTTAGTTGACGAAAACGGAATGAAAAGCGCGGTTGTAATTGGCGGGGGCTTTATCGGTGTTGAAATTGCTGAAAACCTGGTACAAAGAGGAGTGCCTGTATCTATTGTTGAACTGTATCCTCATATCCTTGCCCAGTTCGATGAAGATATGGCTGTTCTTCTGGAAAAAGAGCTAATCAGGAATGGTGTAAACCTGGTTTTAAATACATCGGTAACAGCTATTAATGAAAATCAAGATACTGTTGAAGTAAAACTCGCAACAGGGGAAACGATAAGTACCGATTTTGTTATACTGGCGGCAGGTGTGGTTCCCGATACCGGTTTTATCCGGGACAGCGGTATAGAACTTGGGGCAAGGGGGCACATAATTGTTAATGAAAGAATGGAGACGAATATTGAAGGCGTTTATGCCGTTGGTGACGCCGTAGAGGTAGTGGACTTCATAAACGGCAGGAAAACGGCAATACCTTTGGCCGGACCTGCTAACAAACAGGGCAGGATAGCGGCGGATAATATTGCGGGATATGACTCGGTGTACAAAGGAACGCAGGGTACATCGATAATCAAGGTGTTCAGCCTGGTTGCCGCATGCACGGGTAATAACGAAAAAACATTGAAACGGTTTAATATACCATATAATACAATTTATGTTCATCCAATGTCCCACGCTTCTTATTATCCCGGGGCATCGCAAATGACAATAAAGCTCCTGTTTGATGATCAGGGCAGGATTCTTGGTGCACAGGCAATAGGCAGCGGCGGTGTGGATAAAAGGATTGATGTAATCGCAACAGTGATGCGTTTCCATGGAACCGTGGATGACCTGGCTGAGCTGGAACTTTCATATGCCCCGCCATATTCTTCTGCGAAAGATCCTGTCAATATAGCCGGATTTGTAGCACAGAACTGTCTAAAAGGGCTTTCGCACCTTATTACCTGGAATGATTTCAAACAACTTGACAGGAATGATTACATTCTTGTTGATGTAAGAACCGAAAGTGAATTCAGAAAAGGCCATATTGAAGGAGCTGTGAATATACCCGTTGATGATTTAAGAGAAAGGCTTAATGAACTGGATAAAACCAAAACCATTGTCGTGTACTGCCGGGTTGGCTTGCGTGGATACATTGCCGACAGGATATTAAGCCAAAGGGGATTTAATGTTTTAAACATAACAGGAGGATACATGTCTGTGTAAGACACGGGGACGGTTCTCTTGTCTCAGTCTTGTCTCAGTCCTGAGACAGAAGAACCGTCCCCGTGTCTCACTATATGTTCCGTAAAAGAAAACATCATCGTCCCAGTTATAAAAAATGCATATATTCTTTCCGGTTTCATAATTGACAACGGTATGCTCTTTATGTTTCTCGATGTCACACAAATACAACCCAACCGGTGTTTGACCCGATTCTTGATACAAAAGATACTTTCCGCCTATGATAATGTTTCGTGTTAGTAATTTTTGTTATGCTTTAATCAATTATATAGGCAAGGGGGTGAACATTGTCTATATTAATTTTTATGAAATATATTTATAGATATTTCCCAATAAGGCTTATATAATAGAAAAGGGTGATTTATATGAAGCTGAATAAGGAAAATATAGGTACATATGATATTCAGGATTACTTGTGCAAGAATTTCTCGTGTGATTGCGGAAGGGAGCATTCTGCCGATATTGAGAGGGTTATAATCGAAAACCGTGCTATATACAGGATACCTGAAGTTTTGAAATCCATGGGATATGAAAAAATATTCATGGTTGCAGATAAAAATACATACAAAGCTGCAGGCGAACAGGTTGAGAAGACTTTGGCGGACGGTGGTTTTAAGCTAAAGAAGCATATTTTCATTCGTGAGGAGGATTTGGTACCCGATGAAAAAGCTATTGGCGAGTTTATCATAAACTATTACAATGAAGCCGATGTTATTCTTGCCGTTGGCTCCGGGGTAATAAACGATCTGTGCAAGTTTTTGAGTTTTAAGCTTAATGTGCCGTATATCATTGTTGCAACCGCACCATCGATGGATGGTTATGCTTCAACAGCAACCCCGTTGACAATTAACGGTTTGAAAATGACTTTAACAGCGACACTTCCGAAGGCCATAATCGGTGATGTTGATATATTGAAAGATGCTCCTATGGATATGATTCGGGCAGGTTTCGGAGATGTGGTCGGAAAATACTCGGCGATAAATGACTGGAAATTGGGGAGAATCGTAAACAATGAATATTACTGTGATTTTGTATCCGATTTGGTAATGCATTCTCTAAAGAAATGCATGGAAACTGCTGACCGGCTGCAGAAAAGAGATGACAACGCGATTCGGAACCTGATGGAATGTTTGCTTCTTACCGGTATTACTATGAGCTTTACCGGGAATTCAAGGCCTGCATCCGGCTCGGAACATCACCTTTCACACTTTGTTGAAATGATATACATGTTTGAAGGTAAAGAAGCACCTCCCCATGGAATAAAGGTAGGATTTAACACCATTGCTACAGGCTATATAAGGGAAAAGCTGTCAAAGATTAAGCCTGATCCTGATGAAGTCATGAAAAAGGCTTCGGAATTTGACAAGGAAAAATGGCTAGAAGACGTAAAGAGACTGTTCCGCATCTCTGCACCGGATGTAATCAGCCTGAATGAAAAAGAAGGAATTAACTCATATGAGAAAAGAATAGAGAGGGTTAAACGGATAGTTGACAAATGGGACGAGATAGTCAGTGTTTTAAAGGAGGCTCCGTCTCACAAAGAAGTAAAGGGAATTCTTGAAAAGATTGGCGCTCCGGTAACATTAAAAGAACTTGGCGTGGAAAAGGAAATTATTCTTGATGGCCTGGTGTACGCAAAGGAAATAAGGAACAGGTATACCGTTCTGCAGCTGGCCTGGGATTTAGGAATGCTTGACGAAATTGCCGATGAAATGGGGCAGACTTTTTATAATGAATAAATCAAATCCATAATGGCCTCAGAGCCCGGAATGGTTTTTCAGCGAGCTTTCTGTAAGAATAAATCATAACCAATAATCAATCATTTAAAAAAGAAAAAGGCTTTTACCTGTTTAGCCATAGAAGCCTTTTTTATTATGCATGATACTTCCCATGAAGTATTAGATATGGTAAACTTTTTGGTAAAATGCGATTTGATAAATACTGAAGGAAGACAAGAATGAACAAAAACGAAATTGCCGGTAAATATACAGCTGATCAGGAAGTCAGGCTCATACTGGTGCAGGTTCTTGATAAAATGAACAAGGCACAGCAAAAGAACATTCTTACTGTTACCCGTTTTCTGAACGAGCACCAAAGGGCTGTGGCAGAGCAAATGATAAAAGATTTTGGAAACCCCGCACATTTTTTTTACGGAGGATATGATGGCGCGCAGCGAACGGTACTTGCTTTTCTGCCCGATTACATGGAACCTGAAGATATAACAGGCGAAGACGTGAATCCTCTTTCATTGATACGTGCAAAATATCCGGCTGCAAATTCCCTTACACACAGGGATTTTCTCGGCGGGCTTTTAGGAACGGGTATAAAAAGAGAGATGATTGGTGATATACTGGTAAGCGGTAACAGCTGCGATATTGTTATTCTGAAGGAAGTGCTGCCTTACCTCGAAAGCAGCTTCAACTCAGCCGGAAGAGCTAAACTTGACATATCAGTCGTTCCGCTCGGCGCAATTAATGTTCCTGAAGCAAAGTTCAAAACAATTAATGATACCGTCGCTTCTTTACGTCTTGACAGCGTGGTTTCATCGGCTTTTTCAATCAGCCGGGAAAAGGCGGCTGATGCAATAAGAGCGGGTAAAGTGTTTTTAAATCACCTGGAATGCTATAAGAATGACAAACAGGTGAACGAGGGAGACTGTATTACAGTCAGGGGCATGGGAAAGGCTGTTTTGCAGCATGTGGGAAGCACGACGGGAAAAGGGCGTATCCGGATTGTTATTGCAAAATATATATAATTATTATTTAAACGGTATAATTATTCATTTTTAATTCTTTAGTTTACAAAATATGTTGAAATAAAACTAATCAATTAGTATAATTATTCAATATTAGTATATAAGGAGGAGAATTCATGACAGGTGACAGGCTTCAAATGCTTATTGCAATGTGCGCATATATGATCCTTGTTATATTTATCGGGTTATACTATGCAAAACGTGCAAACAAGAGCAGTAAACATTTTTTCCTTGGAGGACGGACAATCGGACCCTGGGTGACAGCTTTAAGTGCAGAAGCTTCTGACATGAGCGGTTGGCTTTTAATGGGGCTTCCGGGTGTTGCTTATTGGTTCGGATTTAGCGATGCAATATGGACTGCAATCGGGCTTGCTTTAGGTACATATATAAACTGGCTGTTTGTAGCAAAAAGGTTGCGCAGTTATTCCGTGATTTCGGGCGATTCTATAACAATACCCGACTTTTTAAGCAACAGGTTCAAAGAAAAGCATAAGGTAATAATGACAATAGCCGCACTTTTTATTCTTGTATTTTTTACGGTTTACGCTTCAAGCTGTTTTGTAACCGTAGGCAAGCTTTTCAGTGCGTTATTTGGAATAAACTATCGGTTAATGATGATTATTGGTGCGGCTTTTGTGCTATTCTATGTAATAATCGGCGGATTCCTCGCCGAAAGTGCTTCTGATTTCATGCAGTCTGTGGTGATGATATTTGCTCTCGTTTTAATACTTACCATCGGAACGATTTCAGCAGGCGGAATGTCAAACGTAGTAAGCAATATTCGTAAGATTCCCGGCTTTTTTGAATTTTTCGGAATTGCCACTCCGGTTGTTGAAAACGGTGTTCAGAAACTTTCGGAAGCCGGACAGCCTCTTTTCGGGCAAGCTGCTTCGTATGGCTTTCTGACTGTCATATCAACAATGTCATGGGGGTTGGGCTATTTCGGAATGCCCCATGTATTGTTAAGGTTTATGGCAATCCGTGATCTTGACGAGCTTGACAAGTCGAGAAAAATTGGTACCATTTGGTGTGTTATTTCACTTGTTTCTGCTGTTTTCATAGGGCTTGTGGGAAGAACCTTATATCCAAATGCTCTTCTGACACAGAGCGATGCGGAAAGCATATTTGTCCTGATGAGCTCAAACCTGTTGCCACCGTTGATTGGCGGTATCGTTATGTCGGGAATTCTTGCCGCAACGATAAGTTCATCGGATTCATACCTTTTAATAGCTACCTCTGCCGCAGCAAAAAACATATACGGCGGAATAATTAAAAAAGATGCTTCGGACAAGGAAATTATGATCGTTTCAAGAATAATCCTTTTATTAATCGCAATAGTCGGAATAATCATTGCCCTTGATGAAAACAGTGTTATTTTTGTTGTTGTTTCGTTTGCCTGGGCAGGCTTTGGCGCAACATTCGGCCCGATTATGCTGTTTTCGCTTTTCTGGAAAAGGACTACGCGAAGCGGGGCAATAGCAGGCATGATTGCAGGAGGTTCAATGGTCTTTATCTGGAAATTCCTCGTAAAACCCCTTGGTGGAGTTTTTGGAATATACGAATTAATGCCTGCATTTATTTTCTCCTGTATAGTGATTGTAATTGTTTCGCTGTTGTCTGAAAAACCATCTTCCGACATAATGATTGAGTTTGAGCGCGCGAGGAAATATAAACTGGAAGCATAGGCAGAATAACGCTGGATTGTAAAACATGACAGAGAAAAAACCCATAATCAGCCTGTGAAAATCAGGCCGGTTATGGGTTTTTTATTTACATAAAAATGTCCATATGCTGCTAATTGATGGTATACTTATAAAAGAACATTTTTACGGTTTAATTAAATCTGAACATAATGACAGCCCAATTTTAACGGCGGTTATGTTTCTGTTTTTGTTTTTCATAATTTGAATTAGTGAGGTGCCAAAGTTATGGTAATTAAAAACCTGAGGACAAATCATCTGGAAAACCCGCTTGGATTTTATATGGAAAAACCGGTTTTTTCCTGGGTGGTTACTGAATCTACGGGTAAAAAACAAGCCGCTGCCCGGATTAAAGTCGGGCTTGATCCCGAACTGAAAGATATTGTTTTTGACAGCGGCAGGCAAAGCTCGATCAGTTCCCTGGGTTTTCCTGCAGATATAAAGCTGCTGCCAAGGACGCGATATTACTGGAACGTAACGGTGTGGGCCGATGACGGAGATACAGGAAAAAGTGAAACCAACTGGTTTGAAACCGGGAAAATGAACGAACCATGGCATGCAAAATGGATAAGACCGCCATTTGAGAATAAAATTCATCCTTTGTTTTATAAAAAAATCTGTATTCCTGATGAGATATCCAGGGCAAGACTATATGCAACAGGACTTGGATTATATGAAATCGAAATCAATGGAAGAAAGGCTGGCAACGAGTATCTGACACCTTTCTTCAATGATTATAATTTATGGGTGCAATACCAGACTTATGATGTCACTGATTTATTACATAAAGGAGAAAACGCTGTAGGTGCAATTCTGGGAAACGGCATGTACAAAGGTAGATTTGGTTTTCTTGGTTATGTTGATCAGTTGTATGGAAAAGAAATGAAATTCCTGGCAGAACTGGTTGTTGAACTGAAAAACGGGGAAGAATTAATCTTCGGAACTGATGAAAACTGGCTGTGCCACCCCTCTCCGATTCTTTTCAGCAATATCTATGATGGCGAAATATATGATGCTAACCTTGAAGTTCCAAACTGGTCACAGTCTAATTGCGATACGTCTGATTTTGTTAACGCGGGCCTTGCTGAAGCACCAGCGGGAAAACTAATGGAGCGTTTAAGTCCACCTGTGACGGTAATTCAAAGGTGGAATAAAAAAGAACTTTTGGAAACACCGGCCGGAGAAAAAGTAATTGATTTCGGGCAGGTTATGACCGGATGGGCAGAGTTCCGGTGCGATTTGCCAAAAGGTTCCGAGGTCAAACTGCAATTCGGGGAGCTTTTGCAAAACGGAAACTTCTATAATGATAATCTTCGCACTGCGAAACAGGAATTTATTTATATATCTGCTGGAAAACCGGCATATGTCCGTCCGCATTTCACATACTATGGTTTCCGTTATATAAAAATTACAGGTATGGAGAATGTGAATCCGGATGACTTTACTGCTTGTGTGATTCACTCTCAGCTGGATTTTACCGGTAATCTAACAACTTCCAACGCGAAAGTAAACCGCCTGATTGAAAATGTAATCTGGAGCCAGCGGGATAATTTCCTGGATGTTCCCACCGACTGCCCTCAACGTGATGAACGCATGGGATGGACAGGCGATGCCCAGGTATTTTGCGCCACGGCGTGCTTTAATATGTATACTCCTGCATTTTACAGGAAGTACCTGTTTGATATGCTGCTTGAACAGCGTATTATGGATGGATCTGTACCCCATGTCGTACCCGATGCAATTGGAGAGATCAGAAAAATCATCGGCAAAGGTAAACATGATTCTCATGGTTCATGTGCATGGGGGGATGCTGCGACGGTAATACCATGGACCCTTTATCTTTATTATGGTGACAGGACAATGCTTGAATACCAGTTCGAAAACATGAGGCTCTGGGTGGATTATATAAAGAAACAGGATGATGAAAAATGCGGCGGCAGCCGTTTGTGGCATTGCGGTTTTCATTTCGCTGACTGGCTTTCACTTGACAATCCTGTTCAGGGCAGCAGCTATGGCGGAACCGATCCTTATTATGTCGCATCCGCGTATTATTACTATTCGGCTTTACTGACAGCAAAAGCGGCATATATTCTCGGCAGGAAAGAAGAACATGAGTACTATTCAAATCTTGCCGAAGAAATAAAAGCGGCTTTCCGCAGGGAGTATTTTACTGAAACAGGAAGGATTGCCGTTCCTACACAAACGGCGATGGCATTGGCTTTGTATCTGGACCTGGTTCCCGGACAGTTCAGGCAACGTGTTATCAATGATCTGAAGAAGAAGCTGGACGACAGAAAGATCCATCTGGATACAGGTTTTGTAGGTACCCATATACTGAACCGTGTGCTTTCATCAAATGGTCTTTCCGATTATGCCTACACGCTTTTACTCAATGAGGATTATCCAGGCTGGCTTTACGAAGTAAACATGGGTGCCACAACAATATGGGAGCGGTGGAATTCAGTTCTTCCCAACGGTCTTGTGAGTGATACAGGAATGAACAGTATGAACCATTATGCATATGGCGCAATAATGGAATGGATGTATAAGCATATGGCCGGACTTAACCCTTGTGAAGAAAAACCAGGATTTAAGAAGGCAATAATTCGTCCTGAAATAGATCCGAGATTTGAAAGTGTTCTGGCAGAATACAATTCTGCAGCAGGACGTTATGTAAGCGGATGGAAAAGGGAAAACGGCGGTATTCTGTATACTGTTGAAGTTCCGTTTGATGCTGAAGCAGAATTTGTACTTCATTCAGGTGCCGAATTTGCCGAAGTGAACGGCCTGTACTGTGAGGGACTTGTAACTGAAGGTAAACTTACGTTATGTACGGGACAATACAAAATACTGGTAAAACAGGGGACATGGACAATTGTGGTATAATGATTTTTGTACCAACCTGTCCTTCACGGATTTTTGAACAGACAGATGGGGGTTGCCTGTATGAAAAAATACGATATTACTGCAATAGGTGAATGTCTTCTGGATGTATTTGCAGAAAAAGACATTGAAAACCGAAGCATGTCAATGACCGGAAAACCGGGAGGAGCACCGGTGAATGTTCTGGCTCAGGCAGCGAAGCTTGGTTTGAAAACGGCATATATATCAAAACTTTCAGATGATGTCTTTGGTACATTCCTTAAATCAGAACTTGACAAAGCCGGTATTGACACCAGTGGAGTTAAAGTAACAAAAGATTATCCCACGACACTGGCTATAGTATCCCTTGACCGGAACGGTAATCGCAATTTCAGGTTTTACCGTGAAAAATCCGCTGATGTTATGCTGGATAATAATGATATTAACTACGAGTTGATAAGGAATTCTGAAGTATTTCACTTCGGTTCGGTTTCAATGGCAGCAGATCCGTCGAGAAGTGCAACACTTGCCGCTGCTTTGAAGGCGAAAGAGTTCGGTCTTTTAATTTCATTTGATCCAAACCTTAGGATACAATTATGGAATGATTTAAATGAAGCCCGCGAATTTATTGTTAATAGCCTTGAAATAGCCGACATTGCAAAGGTTTCCGATGATGAGCTTATATTTTTAACAGGACATGATAATATCGAAGAGGGTATAAAGGAAATTGCAGGCGGGTTTAAGCTTAAATTGCTGGTGGTGACGCTTGGTCCAAAAGGCTGTATATGTTATGCCAACGGCAGAATGGCAAGTGAACCGGCATTTGATGTAAAGACAATAGATACAACAGGTGCAGGGGATTCTTTCTGGGGAGCAATGTTATATCAGATCATTTCAAACAAAAAAGATATTTCATTATACAGTAATGAGGAGATTCGTGAATTAGTACGTTTTTCAAACGCCGCAGGGTCTCTCACCACAACAGCTAAGGGTGCAATAAATGCAATGCCTGATAAGAAAAGCATATTGGAATGCATCAATAATGTGCCTTATTTAACAGTAACTTAGGTATATCCAAAGCATAAAGCAATATAAAACAGAAATGACAGTGAATGTCTGGATTAATGTTTTCAATGTTTTGATTATTAATTACCGGAGTGTTACCATATAGGGAGGAAATTATATTGAAAAAAATAATAGTTGAAGGGCATCGCGGATATTGTTCAAAATATCCTGAAAATACTCTTATTTCTTTTGAAAAGGCTCTGGAACTTGGAGTTGATGCGATTGAATTTGATGTTTGGCTGTCAAAGGATAAAGTCCCTGTAATAATCCATGACGGTGATGTGTCCCGGACAACCGATGGAGAGGGACATGTCAGAGACAAAACGCTTGAAGAAATCAAACGGTTGGACGCCGGTAAATGGTTTGGCGGGGAATTCAGTGGTCAAAAAATTCCTACTTTGAGAGAAGCGCTCGAATTGTTTGAAAAAAATCCAAAACTTATACTGGGCGTAGAAATTAAGGAATTTACATATGAGACTGTTGATATAACCATTGGGCTGCTTAAAGAATATGGATGTCTGGAAAGGTGTTTTTTTTATTGTTTCAGCTCAAGGATAATAAAGTACTTGAAGCAGAAATACAATGTTACAACCATGGGATATCCTGACTTTATGATGAAGGAATATGAGCCTGGTACATATCAATATTATGACAGAATAGGTATCGCGTTGAAAATAATGACTCCGGAATTATGTGAGCATTTTTCTGGAATGGGTTTTCCAATACACTTGTATTGTGCAGACAATGAGGAAAATGTTATTAAATGTATTGAATATGGTGCGGACGTGATAACCGCAAATAATCCTGTTCCTCTTATAAAGGTTTTAAATGACAGGGGAATGCGGCTCTGATTGAATATATATATAGTAAATGTCATGAAACTTTAAATATTATGATTGATAAAGATATACAATGAGTTGAGTACTTAAGAAATAAGGAAACATATGAATTTTTGGCAGAATCGGGGTATGATGAAATATGAATTTGACAGGACTCTATAAGGATAATATTGATAATCTTATTAACACAGGTATAGAATGCAGATGCGGCAAAACTCATAAAACTGATATTAAGGAAATTCTTATAGGACAGGAGGCATTGGTTAAGATCCCCACTATAATCAGGAAATATGGCGGCTCGAAAGCTTTTATTATAGCTGATAAAAATACTTATGAGGCAGCGGGGGAAACTGTATGCAAATATCTTGAAAATGAGAATCTTTCTTTTTCATTGTATGTATATGATTCCGAGCGAACTGAACCCGATGAAACAGCGGTTGGAAAGGCTGTAATGCATTATGACGGTGAATGTGATTTTATAGCAGGAATTGGATCGGGTACTATAAACGACATTGGAAAAATAGTTGCCAAGGTTACGGGCAAGCCTTATATGATTGTGGCAACTGCTCCGTCTATGGATGGTTATGCTTCCGCAACATCATCAATGATAAGGAACGGAATTAAAGTAAGCCTTGACAGCGTATGCCCTGATGTTATAGTGGCTGACCTTGATGTCATATGCAATGCCCCTGGAATTCTTTTGCAGGCCGGTATAGGCGACATGCTTGCGAAATATATCAGTATATGTGAATGGCGTATATCTCATCTGATTACCGGTGAATATTACTGCGAGGAGATTGCGTCACTGGTAAGGCATGCCGTCAAAAAATGCATGAACATTGACAATTTGTACGATACCAATCCCAACACCATAAAACCGGTTATTGAAGGCCTGATTGTTACAGGCATAGCCATGAGTTTTGCAGGACTTTCCAGGCCAGCTTCCGGAATGGAACATTATTTTTCACACCTGTGGGATATGCGTTCGCTTGAGTTTAACACACCTTCAGCCTATCACGGTATACAATGCGGTGTTGCCACACTTTTGTGCCTCAGAATATATGAATTTATCTGCAGCATTATTCCCGACAGAAAAAAGGCCCTTGATTATGTCAGGTCTTTTTCGGCAGAAGAATGGAATCAATTTCTTGCCGGGTTTTTGGGCAGAAGTGCAGAATCATTAATTGAACTTGAAAAAAGAGAAGGAAAGTATGACGTTAAATCACATGCAAAAAGACTTGATATTATTATTAACAACTGGGATGCAATCCTGAAAATAATTTCCGAGGAACTTCCCCCGTTGAAACAGGTAGAAGGGTTTATGAAAAAAATCGGTATGGCAACCAGACCAAAGGAGATTGGGCTTTCAGATGATGATGTAAAGAAGGCTTTTCCGGCAACGAAGGACATACGTGACAAGTATATAGGAAGCAGGCTGCTTTGGGATTTGGGATACCTGGATGAAGCCGTGAATGAATTAAAAAGCGAATGAATATTTAATTGACACCCTGTTTTTTAAATGATATGTTTAAGTTGATTAAGGGGGTTTTAAGTATGAAATTAAATTACAGGCGTACAACAGTTATCGGACTTGCATTTTTTTCCATTTGCGCATTCTGGCAGCTCTACGACAGTATAGTTCCTCTGATACTAAAGAATACTTTTCAAATAGGCGATACGGTTGCAGGAGGAATCATGGCGTTGGACAACATCCTTGCACTGTTTATGCTTCCGCTTTTCGGAGCGTTGTCAGACAGGACTTCAACAAAAATTGGGAAAAGAATGCCGTATATTATCGGCGGTACCGCATTAGCCGTTATATCTATGAATTTTCTCCCGTTCGGAGATAACACTGTTAACCTGGCATTATTTATCATTGCTTTGTTGATAACGCTTGTTTCGATGAGTACATACCGTTCTCCCGCAGTGGCGTTAATGCCTGACGTTACTCCGAAACCCCTGCGTTCAAAGGCAAATGCAATAATCAACCTGATGGGGGCAATAGGCGGGGCGTTTACATTAGTTGTCATTTCGCTGTTGGTATCCGATACCGGCAAACCAGATTACACCCCGTTATTCCTTATTGTTTCGGGAATAATGGTTGTTTCGGTTGTTGCTCTTGTTTTAATAATTGATGAAAATAAGCTGGTTGCCGAAATGAAGGCAGTAAACGGCCACGAATCGGGAACAGGAGAAACTGATTCCGGGAATAGCAAGGCTTTGCCCAAAGAGGTTAAGAAAAGTCTTATTTTTATTTTGTTGTCGATTTTCTTCTGGTTTATGGCTTATAATGCCGTTACCACGGCTTTTTCGAAATACGCGCAAAGCTTTTTGGGTATCGCAGGCGGAGGATTTGCCGCCAACCTGCTTGTTGCAACTGCAGCCGCAGTAGTATCATATATCCCGGTAGGTTTCATAGCTTCCAGGATAGGACGGAGAAAAACCATATTAATCGGAATAGTGATGCTGTTTGTTTCCTTTTCAATCGCTTTCTTTTTTACATCATACAACCCGTTATTAACCGTGATTCTGGTCCTGGTCGGTTCGGGATGGGCCGCAATCAATGTCAACTCCTATCCGATGGTGGTTGAAATGGCAAAAGGTTCAGACGTGGGAAAATATACCGGGTATTATTATACCTTTTCGATGGCGGCGCAAATTCTAACGCCAATACTATCCGGTGCTCTTCTGGAATTCGTGGGATACAGGACATTGTTCCCATATGCTGCGGTATTTATGGCCGTGGCGTTCTGTACCATGCTGATGGTCCGCCATGGCGATTCAAAACCGGTATTGCCGAAGGAAAAGCTTGAAATGATGGATGTCGGGGATTGATAATATGGTTATAGGATATATTATTGGTTTTCTTGTTGTCATATTTTTACTTGTTTTATACCTGATAAAGCCCAACCAAAAGAGGATTGAAAAGCTGCCCGTGCAGATGTTCGCACACCGGGGGCTTCATGGGAAGACGGTTCCTGAAAATTCATTGGCGGCATTTAAAAAAGCATATGAAAGAAAGCTCGGAGTGGAACTTGATGTTCGTTTCACCCGCGACAAAAAGGTTGTGGTGTTCCACGACGATACCCTGATAAGGTTATGCGGAAAGGATATAAAGGTTTATGAGCTTGAATATGATGAACTGCAAAACTACAGTATTGCCGGTACCGGAGAGAAAATCCCGTTATTGACCGATGTTCTGAAGGTTTTGAATGGCATGCCGGTTATCTGCGAGATAAAGTCGAACAATACGGGACCGGTTGAAGAACTGTGCAAAGCCGTATGCGATATAATATCAGATTATGAGGGGTTTATCTGTATTGAATCCTTTGATCCTTTCGTTGTCAAATGGTTTAGAAAAAACAGGCCGGATATTATACGCGGGCAATTGTCAATGAGATTCTCCGGGGAGAAAGGTGACCTGTCATTCCTGGAGGCATTTGCCATGACCAACCTTTTTGTCAACGTTCTTTCCCGGCCCGATTTCATTGCATACAGGTACAGGGACGATGCTTTCGGTTATTTTTTGTGCCGGCATGTTTTTAAACCGTTATGCGTACCATGGACAATCAGAGGTGAAAAAGATATAAAAGAGGCCTCAGACTTATACAGTTCAATAATTTTTGAAGAGTGAAGGATAAATATTGAGCGATGCCGAATTTGTAACTTATATGCAACCTAACCAGGTTGCATTGTGTTTATCTATGAACTTAGCGATAAAAACCAAATTTGATTCTTATTTTGACATTGGATGAAGAATTCAATATGAGCTATAAAGGGTTTTTCGAGAGGAAATAAGCAGATGTGGAAAAGCAGAAATTTGATTTAATCCAGTACCAGCGGGGTAAAAAAATTAAATAGAAATGGACTTGAGAATAATGCCTGGATTGATTTATTGTTGAAGGAGGAATTCCGGAACACATAAACATTGAAAATGCATGAAAAGAGAAATTAAAAATCATTATTGTCAGCAAGATGTATTTATTTTAGTTGATTTTGTTATTTAAATAGTGGGGGGGAGAATTAATATTTGAAAAAAATATTAGTAATTATATTTTTTTTACTTTTTGCTGTGCTTCACATCTCAATAACGGCAAATGCCCATCCTGTGGACGGAATTGACTTTGACAGGATTTTCAGTGAACACGGATCAATCATGTTATTGATTGATATGGAAACAGGAGCAATTGAGCATGCCAACAATTCAGCCGCTGAATTCTACGGATATCCGATTGAACAGCTTGAAAGGATGGCAATATTTGATATAAAACTCTTTTCACCCGGGGAAACCACGGATAATATCAGTACATTTCTTGAAGACCACTGCAACAACCTTGTACTTGAGCAAAAACTTGCAAATGATGAAATCAGGACGGTTGAAGTTTACGCATGTCCTTATGAATACGGGGACAGGACTTTAATTTTTGCTACGGTCTATGACATTACCGAAAAAGAGGATCAAATATCAAAAATAGCCAGGATGATATCGGTGGCCGAGTATAATAATTCAATGATCAACAACAGGGATAACGAGGTTTTGGATAAAGAACAGGTGATATCAGAGCTTAAAACCAGGCGGGATTAAAATTTGATCCCGTTATTGTGGATGTGTTTATAAAACTACTGGCGGAATATGCTGTTTAAATAGATATTATTACAGTTGGGGGATAAACATGTTTTTTAATGGAAGCAAAAAAGAATTGCAGAAAAAACTTAGTTTATTAAGTGAAAACATATATTATGGACAACAGCTTTCACAAATGGGAAGCTGGACCCATGATTTAAAAACGGGCGATATTTTCTTCACCGATGCTGTTTATCAGATTTTGGGAGTCACACCCGAAGAACTTGACGGAGATATGGAAAATATTTATAAAATTGTACATAAAGATGATCTTCAAAGAGTAAAGGAAACCATTGAAGGAGAATTAAGCGGTATACCGTACGATCTTGAATATAGAATTGTAACTCCCGACGGGAACATAAAATTCGTTCACGTGAAAACCAAAGCAATCTACAATGAAAATAATGAACCGGTCAAGACCATAGGTATTATCCGGGACATCACCAGGCAAAAGCAGGTTGAAAAAAGCCAGAGGGAATTCGGGGACAGCCTGAATCAAGCCAGGGAGGTTGCCTGTGCAGGAATATGGAAATATGATGTTTTGAAAAAAGAGTTCATTATATCTGAAGGGGTATACCAGATCTTTAATAATGAACCTGACGACTTTGCAGGTGATTTTCAAGAATTGCTTCGTTTTGTTCATCCCGAAGACAGGGCAAAAACACAGGAAGCTTTTGACAAGCTGATGTCAGGGCACTCTTGCTCGATTGAACTGCGGATATTTCCAAAAAACCAAGAGGAGAAATATATTGATTGCAAATGCGAACCAATATTTGACAAAGATAAAAATGTTATTGCTTTGTACGGTACTATTCATGATGTTACCGAAAAAAAACAGCTGCAGACAGAACTGGAAAAACAGCATGAGAAGCTGGTTAAGCAGCAAAGATTATATCAGGCACTGGTTCGGAATTCCTCGGATGTTTTTGAAGTTGTGGCGGCAGACGGAACAATTCTATACATCAGTGAAGCTTCTGAAGCCGTTATCGGTTATAAACCCGAAGAACGGATTGGAAAGAAGGTTCACGAATTTTATAGCGGTGAAGAATATCAGAAAGTCATCGAAATGCTCGAAAAGGTTATGCAATACCCCGGAAAAGAATTAAAAGAGGATGTTATCTTTACAGCCAAGGGACAGAAAAAAATACACCTGGAGGTACATTTGCAAAACCTGCTGCATGATCCGGATGTTAACGGAATCGTGGCGCATTTGAGAAATGTTACCGACAGGAAAGAAATGGAGGAACAGCTTGAATATATTTCAACACATGATGATTTGACTGGGCTTCCCAATCGCGTATACCTGAATAAATATTTGAAAAAGCTTTGTCACGATGCGAAAGGATCAAACTGCAAGTATGCACTGATGGTGCTGGAAATAAACGGTTATAAATATTTTAACGACGCACTGGGTTATGAAATAGGCGACCAGTTGATTGTGGAAGTTTCAAAAAGGCTGAAAAATTATCTTGGCTCTTCCTTTTTATGCAGGCATTCGGTAGACAGGTTCATGTTTGTTGTTCAAAGCGACGATGGATTTGATGAGTTTAGGGCTGTTGCAAGAAATATTATCAAGCTGTTTTCAAATCCGGTTGTTGTTGACAAGTATGAGCTGAATGTCATTTTGAATATCGGAATTGGCATATTAAACAAAGCAGAACCCGATCCCGATATACTCATCAAGCAATCCGAGACAGCGTTGTTTTGGGCTAAAAAAGAAGGAAAAAACAAGTACAAATTTCATTCCTCGAACATCAGTATCCAGGACTATAAGCAGTTTGAGCTTCGCAACGATTTGGTGAAAGCAATAGAAAACAATGAGCTTAAAGTGTATTACCAGCCAATTGTCAAGCTTGGTTCAAGTGAGTTGCTTGCTGCCGAGGCATTGGTCAGGTGGGAGCATCCTGACTGGGGACTGGTCTCTCCTGCTGAATTTATCATGATAGCTGAAGAAAGCGGGTTGATAATTGACGTAGGCAACTGGGTGTTCCGTGAAGTGTGCAGGAATTATAAAAAATGGATCAATGAAGGTTTTCCCGGGATAAAGATAGCGGTTAATTTTTCAAGTACACAGCTTTTGGAAGAAAATTTCGTTGAAAATATAATCAAAACCATCAATGAATTTTCGCTTGAACCGAGTTTTCTAATCCTGGAAATTAGCGAAAGTGTTATTATAGAAAACACCGACATGGCAAGACGGATTTTTGACAGTCTGCGATATTATGGAATCCAGATGGCTTTGGATGATTTTGGAACGGGGTATTCATGCCTTGCATATATAAACTCGTTCAACATAGATATCATAAAGGTTGACGGTTCATTTATAAGGAAGGTTCTTACAGATAAAACCAGTTCTATTATAACAAAAAACATTGTCAAAATGGCAAAGGAACTGGAAATCAAGCTTGTAGCCGAAGGAATCGAGAACTGGGATCAGCTGACTTTCCTGAAGGAACTGAAATGTTACGCAGGGCAGGGCTTTCTCTATAGCAAACCTGTTCCAGCTGAATCCTTTGAGCCTTTACTTAAAAAACGCAAATGCAAACCGGTTATTGTCAATGATACCGAAATCAAGCCGGTTGAAAACAGGCGCAGATATTTCAGGATTGGGTTTAATAACATGCTGGAAGCAGGAATGACAATCAAGGATTTAAACGGCAGGAAAGTAAATATAGGCACCACCAAGGTTTTGGTGAAGAATATCGGACCCGGGGGGCTGTGCTTTATTTCAAACATCAAGTTGCCTGTAAGAAGGGACTTGATACTTCACTTCACAGTGGATCTGTTGGACAGGGAATTGGAAATAAACGGGTGCATTGTCTGGTCCAGCGAAACCGAAAATGAATTGGTGGAATACGGTGTGGAATTCATTATTGATGAAGGCGGACGGATGGATTTGATACAGCTTTTGGCCCAGGTCCGGGTTAAAATGAAAAACGACATTATGTTTGCAAAGGGAAGTTTTGTCACGTGCTCTGCGGCTAATTATTTCAAAAATGATTCCACCAGGGATGCCCCTTATTATCGGACGGTTGTTGATAATTGACCTGATTGTATGTTATAATTTATCAAAACGCCTGCAGAAGCGGCATATACATAAATATATAAAGAATATCAGATAAAATATTAAACTAAAAAATTGGTGCCAAAAATACCACGAAGGTATTTGCTTTCAGGAAGAAGGCAGATATTTTCGTGTTTTTTATTTTATAATGAAGTGGAGGGGTATGAAATGAGAAAAAATTCTACCAAAAACATAGCATTATCAGGTTTTTTTATTGCTTTAGGACTGGTTTTGCCCTTTCTGACCGGGCAGATACCAAATATCGGAAGGATGCTTCTGCCGATGCATATTCCAATTTTGCTTTGCGGGTTTGTTTGCGGATGGCCTTATGGTCTGATAACGGGTTTTATAACTCCATTGCTGAGAAGTGTTGTATTCGGTATGCCGCCGATGGCCAGTGCGGTTCCAATGGCGTTTGAACTGGCGGCGTACGGTTTTGCAACCGGTTTTTTCTATAAGCTTTTTGCGAAAAAGAATGTTTATGTTTATGTTACATTGATTCTGTCGATGATTTGTGGCAGAATTGTCTGGGGAATTGCAAGCTATGCCTTGTATGGTTTCGGCTTAATCGGTTCTCCGTTTACATGGAGTGCTTTTATTGCAGGAGCATTTGTAAATGCCATACCGGGGATAATACTGCAGATTGTTTTAATTCCCGCAATTGTAATGGCTTTAAAAAGGGGAAATCTGATAAGTAATGATTGATGGAATGAAAAATATATTGCTGGAGCATTTTAACAGGTATCCGAAAATGAAAGTACAGGATATGGTTAAGCTCATTTACCAGAATGAGTTTGCAGGGGGGCATTTAATCGATAACGAAGAAGAAAGCCTGAACAGGCTGAATGCCGAAATTGAAAGCATAAAGGGATGCTGTTATGATTCCGAAGGTCCGTTATTTGAAGACATTGGAAACGGGCTTGCAAGACTGTACCTGGATAAAATTCCTGGCAGGGTTGATACCACGACAGTAAACAAATTTTTTGTCAATACATCCAACTCGGTTCACGGAAGTGTTGACAGCTTTATAAAGAAAATAAACATCCTAAGGTTATGTTGTGAAGAAGGTTTGTTACCATATGAGACTGAAGAAGTTGACAGGTTCCTTAAGGTTCTTTCCGAAAAAGGTTACCCGCCCGTAAGCCATAGTGATGAATACAGGATTGCGTATAATCCGGCCTACCGCGTGGTATTGTCAGATTACAAAACCTTTTTTGAGTTATTTACAGGCATTGATTTCCTGCTGAAATCAAAGGAACTTGTTATTGTTGCAATAGACGGAAACAGCGGTGCGGGGAAAAGCTATTTGTCAAGGCTGCTAAGCGGGATATATGACTGCAACATATTCCACATGGACGATTTTTTCCTGACACCCGGGCTCAGAACCGCGGCGCGGCTTAATGAGCCGGGGGGGAATGTAGATTATGTTCGTTTCAGGCATGAGGTCCTGAACAACATAAAGAACAGGGAGTATTTTACATACAGGAAATATAACTGTTCAAAAGGCGATTTTGATGAACAGGTCAAGGTATCCCGCAGGAGGTTGAACATAATTGAAGGTTGTTACAGCATGCACCCTTATTTAATAAACGATTATGATTTGAAAATATTCCTTCAGGTTGACAAAGAAAAGCAGAAAGCGCGGATTCTTGAGAGAAACGGCCCGTCAATGCTGGAGCGGTTTATGAACGAGTGGATACCACTGGAAGACAAGTATTTCAACGAATTGCATATCCCCGATAAATGTGATTTGGTTTTCAGTTTATAGGGAGATTCCTTATGACGGATTAAAAGCCGGCCATACTGCAGTATTAGCAATGGCGGCTTTTAATTATCAAGGGAATAATTAAGCGTTACATTTCAGGGATTAGCATAACAGAGGGTGATTAGGGTGATTTGTCACAGAGCAATACGCTTCAAAGCAACGCAGTACTCCTGAAAATTGAGAGCATGGAATTGAATGATCCCGGATATGCAGGCCATAACATGAACAGTAGCAATTCTGTTCATGAATTTCCGGGTATAATTCAATCAAATTTTGCATATTGAAAAAAAGATGTTATAATTAACTTTATTCATATAAAATGAAAGTTAAGGAAATGTTAAGCTTTTATCCCTGAAAACAAGGAGGCTTTTGTGAAAAACACAGATGGGAAGAATATTGCAGGAGGTTTTCTTGCAAGGTTGTTTATAAAAAACCGTGAAGATGTGAAAGATCGTAAAGTCCGTAAGCAATATGGAAACCTTTCCAGTATTGCGGGTATTACCGTCAATTTGATCCTTTTTATTACGAAGTTTGTTGTCGGTACATTATCAGGCAGCATAGCAATCGTTGGTGACGGATTTAATAATTTATCTGATGCCGGTTCCTCGGTCATATCGTTTATCAGCTTTAGAATGTCAAGCAAACCGGCCGACAAGGAACACCCTTTCGGGCATGCGAGGATCGAGTATATATCCTCTTCTGTGGTCGCCGTTATTATACTTTTCATAGGGCTTGAACTGATGAAAACATCTGTCGGAAAGATCTTTAATCCCGAAGCTGTTGCCTTCAGTATTGCAATAGTTGTAGTCCTGGTTTTATCCATACTTCTGAAGCTGTGGCTTTACCGTTTCAATAAAAAAATAGGTGTTTACATTGGTTCAACGCTGATGGAGGCCACTGCTGCAGACAGCCTGTCCGATGTCCTTGCAACATCGGTTGTGCTTCTTTCAGTTTTTATCGAACGGTTTGCAAATTTCAAGGCCGACGGATACATGGGGGTTATAGTGTCCGTGTTCATTATTGTTTCGGGGGTTAAAATACTCAGGGAGACTGTTGACAGCATAATAGGCAGTGGTCCGTCAAAGGAGCTTACAACCCTAATAGAAAACTTCATACGTAAATATGACGGGGTTTTGGGCATTCATGATCTTGTAGTTCATGATTACGGGCCCGGACACTGTTTTGCTTCGGCCCATGTTGAGGTGGATGCAAACGAGGATTTGCTTAAGAGCCATGATTTAATAGATAATATTGAACGGGATATATCAATTGACCATGGAATTCACCTGGTTGTCCACCTTGATCCTATTGTTACCGATGATCCATATGTAAATGAACTAAAGCAGGTAACCGAAAAAATTGTCGGGGACATTGACAGTTCACTGTCGATTCACGATTTCAGAGTTGTCAGGGGGCATACCCACACAAACCTGATATTTGACGTTCTTGTGCCATATCAATGCAAGCTAAGCGAAGGAGCAATCCAGGAAAAAATAATAGATAAAATAAGTGAAATAGACAAAAAACTGTATGTTGTCTTAACCATTGACCGTTCCTTTGTTTCATCACCAAATCAGAAGACAATGAAATAAAAAACTGTAACGAGCTTAAAACCGGTTTAACTGAAAAGGTAATTTCCAGTTTGAAGAATTAATATCCACAGGACCTGCATAGTCGTGTATGGGTCAGCGTCTTGATAGGTTTTATATTGGTTTGATGTTTTTTGATGTTTTTCAGTAAAAAATAGGTTAAAACATAGCCTGGAGGAGTAAAGCCAGCACGTTAATTCCGCTGTTTATGATTTTGGGGTGGAAATCACTTTTTCAAATAAGAGGCAGTAAATTGATGTTATCCTTTTTGTTATGTGGCTTGACATTATTATTTGAATTGTTTTATAATAAAACAGTTATATGAAATAACTAATTTTATGTAACCATATGAATTGTTAATAGTATATAATGACCATGATTAGGCTAACCACCACCTCCTGCAGGTGGTGTAATCCTGTTTATAAAACCCTGTGGTGAGAGAACGGGGGGATTATCCTTGACCACAAACAAGGAATATATTTGTGAGCAACTTCAGGATTTATTGAAACAAATAAGCATGGCTTTCAGTTGCACTCTTTCAAAGGTTCTTGAGGATTCAGCCCTGACCTTTCACCAGGTATATGTTATGAAAGTAATTAGCGGGAAAACAAGCGTAAATTTAACCACACTATGCAGGGAGCTTAATCTTACAAAGGGGGCAATGAGTTTAACCCTTAACAGGCTGGTGGAGGAAGGTTATGTGCTGCGGCTTGAAAACCCTGAAGACAGGCGGAACAGAAATTTTATCCTTACGGATAAGGGAAAAGAAGTTTTACGAAGCACCAACGAGAAAATAAGGGAAGCACTTGGCAGACTTACCTGCAATTTAACTGAGAAAGAACTGGAGGACATAAAAAACAGTCTTGCCAAATTGAATTCTTCTATGTATAAAGCTTTGGGCAAATTAAAAAATAATTAAATTTAAATAAATCTACAGTATAGGGAGTGTTTCAAATGTTTGGTAGCAAAGAAAGCAAAATTGCAAAGCTTATTAAAAAGGGAAAGTGGGAAACCCTGAGTAAAAAGTATCTCAATGCTGATTCAGATACCAAGGTAATATTGGCAAGAGAGTGCGCCAAGGCAAATGATCCTGGCGTTAACAGCTTACTTACCACTTTAACGCGCGATCCGGATCCAAAGGTTCAACTGGAGGCTGTAAAAGCCCTTTCGGTTACCGGTAAAGATCATGAAGTTGCTCAGCTTCAATGGATGCTCTCCCAGGTTCCGGCTGAAAACAAGGAATTGAAAGAAGCTGTTGAACATGCAATAGGTAATTGCCGCGGGAGAAGGTAATCATAATATTTATATATTATGCTTATAAAGCCATACCTTGCATAGCAGTATGCACGGTATGGCTTTTAAATTAATGTTTTTATCTAATCTTTTTTTCATTCTGGTCATTTTCATCAGGCTGTATATATACTATGGCTTTTTCCAACTGGTGTTCTTTAATTTGCAATACCTTTATGTTCAGGCCGTATCCCTCGACTTCCGGTGTACTGCCGTCTTCCGGTATGTATCCCAGCATTCCGAAAACAAACCCGCTGAAAGTTTCGTACTCATCATCAGGTAAACTGATATTGAGGGCTTCGGAAACAGATTTTAATGATGTCAATCCGTTTATTTTCCAGGTATGGGAATCAACCCTTTCAATTAAAAGACTTGGTTCTTCAGCCGGTGTTTCATCATCAAAGTCCCCTACAATCTGTTCCAGCAAGTCTTTTATAGTAATAATGCCGCTCATTCCGCCGTATTCATCCATAACAATTGCAAAGTGATTACGGCTTTGCTTCATGTTGCGGAACAAAACATCGGTACGTACCGATTCAGGTACGAAATAAGGAGGTTTTACGGCATGTTTCATAACATTTTCCCTGGACTTGTCCTTGAGCCGGAAATAATCCTTTGTATTAAGCACTCCGACTATATCGTCGGTGTTTTCATCACATATCGGGTAATTTGTGTGCCTGCTTTCGATAATTGTCTTCTCCCACTGCTCATCACTTTCATCCAGCCATAAAAGTGAAACTTCGGTTCTATGTGTCATAACCTCTTCGGCGGTTTTGTCATCAAATTCAAAAACATTCTGAATCATTTCTTTTTCCGAATAATTGATAGCACCTTTTTTACTTCCTTCATCAACCATCATGCGAATTTCTTCTTCGGTAATCTGTTCATCAACCGACATGGGATCTATACCCAACAGTTTCAGCATACCGTTTGTTGACGAAGTGAGTAATGATACAACAGGAGCGAAAATCTTTGATATTACATATACCAGCCCTGAAATTCCAAGAGCAATCTTTTCGGCATTTTTCATTGCAATTCTTTTAGGGACGAGCTCGCCCAACACAAGAGTGAAATAAGAGAGAATCAGTGTAATTACAATAACCGATATGGTATTTAATGTGGCTGCCGGGATTCTAACACCAATACCAATTAACCAGTCTACAATCCGGTCGGAAAAGTTGTCTGCCGCAAAAGCACTTCCGAGAAAACCTGCCAATGTAATGCCGACCTGTATTGTTGCAAGAAAGCGGGCGGGTTGATCGGTTAATTTTGTAAGCTTAACAGCCCGTTTATCACCTTCTGTTGCCAGTTTTGCCATTTTGTTGTCATTCATTGATATTACGGCAATTTCAGCGCCTGCAAATAATGCGTTCACAAAGATCAGAGCAAATTGCAATACCAGTTTCCAAATCAAGTTATCAGACAAAACAATAAACCTCCCTAATGAATAAAAAGTAATAGTATTCCGGCATTCAATACATTAAAAAATAAAAACACGCAAAAGGAAAACAGATAAGTCCGTTTCCTGTTACGTGTTTATGGTATCAAGTAAATATTCATAATTACATTCTGCTTGCTTCGCTCAGGTAAAGGCGAATCGTCCATTTTGCTTTATATCACTCCTATTTAAATTAGATTATACTTAAATAAGCAGTTAAAGTCAATAAGTACGAAACCCGTCAGGTGTTCACTGCCATTTGGCCTGCTGAAAGCAATGTTTTCGGAAATACTTTGCAGGTTAATATACTGATAGGGATTATGTGAATTAAAATGCTAAATTTACCCGGGATGTTATAAATTTAACAGTATCAGCCGATATATAATACTGTACGGTGAAAATGATTTTAGTTAAGGGGAAATAGTAATGAAAAAGAGGTCAAAATTGGTTTTCGTATTTTCGAACCATATCCTTACATCAATTCTGCCTGCAGCTTTAATTGCTTTTTCTTATTTTTACAAGCCCGACATTTTACAGTTATCCATTTTTATTTCATTGTTCCTGGTTATAATGGGGTCGATTTTCTTATCTATAGTGTCAAAAAGAATTACCAATGAATATGCAACGTTAGCCAAAGCACTGAGTAAAGCCAAGAACGGCGACCTGCTTAACGCACTTCAAAACTATGATAACAACAGGAAAAGCATTTTAACCGAGCTGGAAGAATTCCTTCAATACCTGAACAATGTACTGTCGAAGGTTGGTCAGTCGACAGAAGAGGTTAAGCATCTTGTAGACACTGTTAAAGCAAACTCAATAGAGGCATCTAATGCGGCAAACCAGATAGCCGCATCTGCTGAAATGGTATCGAAAGGTGCAATGGAGCAGGCAAGGGATGCTGAAGAAAGTACAAAAATAACAGCTGAACTTGTAAGTAAGTTTGAAGAAGTGGCGACGTCTGCAGAGCTTATGACAAAAAAAGCTGACATAACAAAGGAAATGTCCGAATTTGGAAAAGAAAATATAGATGATTTGCTTGACAAGAGCAAGTTAACCGAAATAAACATGGAAGATATTAACAGTAAAATAAAGGAACTTAACAAAATGGCTGAAAACATTGGCCAGATAACGTCAACTATGGCCCAGATAGCAAGCCAGACAAATCTTTTGTCCCTGAATGCATCCATAGAAGCTGCCAGGGCGGGAGAGGCAGGAAAGGGTTTTGCGGTCGTCGCAGACCAGATTAAAAAACTCGCACAGCAGAGCTCTGTCTCGAGCGATGAAATTAAAAAGATTGTTATCGGAATACAGAACCAAATAAATATAACAACCGAAACAATCATGTCAACTTCAGAGACAATCAGAATGCAGACCGAATCGGTGCATAAAACAAAAGACGCATTCAATGGAATTTCAGAAGCCATTGACGCCCTCTTCAGTCAGCTGCTTGAAGTTAAAAAAGGAATCAGCATTCTTGACAACTTCAAACAGAGGCTTCATGATTCCATAGCCAATATTTCCGCCGTTGCAGAAGAAACCGTCGCTTCAACACAGGAAATTACATCACTTATGTTCTCACAGATAAATTCTTCGGAGATACTTGTTCAGCTTTCGGAAAGTTTTGATTCTCTGATTAAAAACCTTGATGAACTGGTTAACAGGTTTAACTATACCAAGATTAAAACCGAAAGGCGTTCATTTGCAATAATACCATGCATTGATATCGGGCTTTTCTCGGATACCAGGGAAGGTGCCGAAGATGCGGCTGCCAAACTGGGTGTGGATTTAATCTGGAGGGCACCCGAAAAATACGATTCGAAACTCCAGGCCAAACTGATTGACGAAGTGGTTGAAATGGGCGTATCAGGAATAGGAATTGGCCCAAATGACGGTCCGGAAGTGAGAGAAAGCCTCAGGAGAGCCATGGAGAAAGGCGTTAAAATAGTTTGCTTTGATACTGATATTCCCGATATTGGCAGAGACGGATTTATAGGAACGGATAATTACAAGGCAGGGATGACTTTCGGCGAACTGGTTGTGAAAAAACTTAACCAAAAGGGCAGAATAATCGGAACGCAGTCCAAAAAGCAAACATTAAACAATAAGGAAAGAATGGCCGGATTCATGGAAGTCATTAAGAAATACCCGGATATTGAACTGATTGGCATATATGAAACCGAGGAAAACGACAGAGATTTGAGATGGCAGGCCGTTAAAAAGTTTTTACAGGAGGCACCTGATTTTGAATGCTTTATCTGTATGGATTCCTTCGGCAGTTATGCTGCGGGCAAGATCAAGGAAGAACTGGGCAAAACACCTGTTTGCGTAGTGTTTGACAAAACAGAGTACTCTGAAAAGCCGATAAGAGACGGATACACTACCGTACTTGCCCAAAGGCCCAGGCTTTGGGGAGAACTTTGCATCAGAAGGCTTAACGAGTTGTGCAACGGCAAAACCATAGCAGATAAAGAAGATACCGGTACATATGAAATTAACAAAAGCAACATGAAAGTATTTATCAGGTAGTAAGGATCAAGTACGAATCAATTCCATATTGGTGGGGTCAGGGGTTGTCCTTCAGTAAATTGACATATGTTTTCGGTGTGATGCCTTCATACTTTTTGAAAAGCTGGCTCAGGTACTGGGGATTGTTGCCGCACCCCACCATTTCTGCTACATTGTATATTTTTTCATCAGGTTTTTTTCGCAGTATTTCCTTCGCGTTTTCCACCCTGACCCTGCCAAGGAATGAAGAGAATTTCTCACCTGTTATTTTATAAAACTGCCTGCTCACATAATCCACATTCATATATAGGCATTTTTCAGCAATATACTTGAGAGTAAGGGAAGGATTGGAATAATTCTCATTTGCATACTCGATGCATTTTTTTATAAAACCCTTTGAGCTGTCCTGGGGTTTTGTTTCTTTATTTATTTTCTGGCTTAAAAGTTTCATATGGCTGTTTAAAAACTGCCGGATGGATTCAGTGGTTTCCAGGCTTTCCAGTTCGCTGTAATATATTGAAGAATCAATTAAGTTGCCGTATGAGTACCAAATATTTGTCAGAAAACTCAGTACCACGGCCTTGACGTAATCACAGTCGTGTCCGTCAGGCAACAGCTTGAACAAATCGTCCAGGATTTCTTCGGAATCCCTTGCCTTGTTTATAAAGTCCTTGCTCAGGTTTCTTACTTTTTTGAATATGTAACTCGGCACCGCTTTTTCCTTTTTGTTGCGGCAATCTTCAATTGCCTGCTTTACAGTACCGGTAATAGTTTCCTTGCTACAGGGCTTCAGAATATAATACTTTACATTCAGAGACATTGCCGTGCGTGCATATTCAAATTCACTGTACCCCGATAGTATTATAAACTCAATATCCTTGTTAAGCTGCCTTATTCTTTGTATAAGATCAAGACCTGAAAATACAGGCATACGGATATCTGTCATGACTATATCGGGATTCTCGTCTATTATCATATCAAGACCTTCCATGCCATTTGAGCATAACCCGACAAGCTCAATGTCCAAACTCTTCCAATCTATCATTGAGCCTATGGTTTCACGTATTATTTTCTCATCGTCGATTATGATAAGCTTGTACATAATTATCCTCCGATTCCTTGTCTATCTTTGGCAGTTTAACTTTGACAACAGCCATGTCTTCTTCATTTGACACAGTTATACCGTATTTCTGGCCGTAAGCCAGCTGCAGCCTGTCATGGATATTGCGCAGCCCGATTCCAAAGCCCTGTGGTATAACATAGCGCTCCCTGATTTTTTCAATGATGTTTTCCTCGAACTCCGAACCTGTATTTTTTACGGTAATGCATATATCTTCGCCGCATTGTTTTACTGATATATAAATATAACATGTTTCGGTATTTTCCTCTATAGCATATTTTACTGCATTCTCAACAATTGGCTGGATGGTTATTTTTGGAATACGGCAGTTAAGCAAATCCTCATCGGCATCGACGAAATATTCCAGCCTGTTTTCATATCGAATTTTTTGAATTGTCATATAGTTATTGACCAATTCGAGTTCACTGTTTATTGTAACTATGTCACTTCGTTCAAGGGTGCTTCTGAGCGTATTGCCAAGAGCACGGACAAGCTGAGCTATTTTCACTTCTCCGGCCGACTCGCTGTACCAGTTGATAGTTTCAAGCGTATTATATAAAAAATGGGGATTGATTTGCTGTTCCAGCTGCCTGAACTGTGCTTCCTTTAGCAAAAGCTGTTTAACGTAGTTATCGTTGATGAGGGTCCGGATTTGATCCGCCATTTTGTCAAACTGCCTGTGAACCGTGCCAAATTCGTCATTCCGCTTTGAGTAATCATAACCTACATCTATTGATTCGAAATTACCGCTGCTGTATATTTTCATCTTTTTGATCAGATTATCGAAATGCACCGTAATGGAATCCAGGATATTCTTGCTTGTAAACAGCAGTAAAGCAGCAACCAGGATAATGGCAACGGAGGTTAGAACGTATACCGAACGCAGGAGGTCGTATTTTTCGTAATAGACCATGTAAAAGTACCTTAATCCAAGACGTTTAAATTCACGTTCCATTACGAAATAATTCTTTCTGTCGATTTTGGTTACTCTGTATTCGTTGTCCATGCCGAGAATTTTATTGCAGGTTTCTTCGGTCAATTCCTGTGATGAAAACAGGACTTCCTCGTCGTTTGCCAGTATGAGTATGGTTGGTTTGCTGGTATTGTTTGCCTTGGAAAGATCTTTTAACAGTCTCTGAATATTAAGCCGTATGGCCAGTACGCCGTGGTTTACGAATGCATAGTCGTCAATTGTATGAATCACACGGGTCAGAAAAATTCCTTCACTGTCTTCGTCAAGAAAACAATATTCCACGTTACCTTTTTTCTCTACGGCAACTTCATTCAGTTTACGCCGTGAATCTTCCTTAATCATTGATGCAACAGGATAATACCTTGAATACCGAATGACACTGCCGTCTTCTTCGCGGTACCTGCCGTTAGGCCAGAGATATATGTACGAAATGTACGGATTATTATTACTGTAATTGGCAAGGACTTTTGTAATTTCGCCCGTCCTGGTAAATTCAGACTTGATATTGCTGACAGGTTCCTTAACATAGCCAAGCAATATGGGATCCTCGGCCATAAGTGTGGCGGTTCCTGAAGTTATATCAAATACACTGTCAAGCCGTTCGGCCGCATAACTCATGGCTTCGCTCATTGAATTCTGCAGCATTTCTTTGCTTATATGCCATAATACGACAGTAATAAGGAGCGAAGAGGCGCATATAACAACAATTGCTATTGTGAGCATATACAATAGTTTGCCCTTCAGCGAACCTGTATCCTGTATCAAGCCCAGTATCCTGAACACATCACCATCTCCAGACGGTCTTTAAGATAAGTTCCTGTCCTTATAATATATCATGCATAAAAAAATAGTGCAATTGACTGGTTTTTTATGCAAAAAGTCAGTTTTTTGATAATAAAACAAGGTTTTGTCATGTCCGGGCATGTAAAAACATGCTAGAATCAATATTGACAAGGAGTATTTTACAAATCCATTTGCAGGTATAATTCCATGGATTCCTGCTAAAACTGCTGCGGTTATTGAGGCTTTTGCTTTCCTCCGTGTTTTTATCCCGGTTGAAAACTAATGACACAATTATATACTTGCATAAAAAATGATTAGAATAAATGATTTTTTTGTGCAAAAAGTCAGTTTTTTAATGGTAAAACACAGTTTTGTATATTCCGGTGTTTGACAAAATCGTGCTAAAATGAATTATGAACAGATACAACAATATTAAAGACATTAGGAGTATGCTATGATTTCTGTTGTTAATAAAAACACTGCTGCTAAAAGAAACTCATATCTTCGTCAGTTAATAAAGGATATTATAAAAAACCGGTGGTTGTATGTATTGCTTGCACCCGGCATAATATGGTTTATTATTTACAGATACCTGCCCATGTTTGGCCTTTATATCGCCTTTTCGGATTTCAGCATAGTAAAAGGCATAACGGGAAGTGAATTTGTAGGTTTCAAGTATTTTAAATATATTTTCTTTGAACACCGCAATTTCTGGCAGCTGGTTGAAAATACCCTCGCAATAAACATATTAAAACTGGTTTTCTATTTTCCCACACCGATAATATTTGCACTTATGCTGAATGAAATTTTGAACATTAAATATAAAAGAACGCTTCAAACGTTGATATACCTTCCGCACTTTGTTTCATGGGTTGTGTTCGGCAGTATTGTCATAACCTTTCTGAACCCTAGTGACGGGATAATAAATCAACTGATTAAAGCATTTGGGGGACAACCAATATTCTTTATGTCCGAGCCGAAATATTTCCGTTGGATCGTTGTGGCATCCGATATCTGGAAAGAGGCAGGATGGGGGACAATAATCTATTTGGCAGCCATCACAAGTATAGATCCGCAACTTTATGAAGCGGCAAAAATAGATTCGGCAAACAAGCTGCAGCTTATTCGATATATTACGATACCGTGCATTTCGGAAACCATAGTTGTCATGCTGCTGCTTGACATTGGAAGAATAATGAATGTAGGCTTTGAACAGATTTATGTTTTGGCAAACCCAACGGTATACAGCACGGGAGATGTTATCAGCACATATGTTTACCGCGTGGGAATTGGAAACGGACGATTCAGTCTTACAACGGCAATCGGACTTTTTCAGTCGGTAATCGGGTTTTCACTGCTGATGACATGTAATGCCATCAGCAAGAAATGGTTTGACAGGGGTCTTTGGTAAGGGGGGATTATTGTGAAAAAGTATACGAACAGAATCAAGGGAGAAATTGATTCCATAAAGGTGACCAGCTATATAGTGATGACGTTCTTTGCAATAATTTGTCTGTTCCCCTTTTACTATATTTTTATCGTTTCCATCAGTGATCCGCAGTTTGTCCGCGAAGGCCAGATCCTTTTGTGGCCCAGAGGATTTTCAATGCAGGCATTTAAAGTTACTTTCCAGCACGCCCGCTTTTATTCTTCATTCAGAGTATCGGTCTTCCGTACAATAGTGGGTACATCGCTTGGTATTGCAATATCAAGTTCCCTTGCATATGCGGTTTCCAGAAGGAGTTTACGCGGAAGAAAGTTTTTCATGGTATTCATTGTTTTTACAATGCTTTTTAACGGAGGCATTATTCCAACATATCTTGTTGTAAGATACACAGGATTGATTGATACGGTATGGGCTTTAATAATTCCGAATATGGTAAATACGTTTAACGTAATAGTTCTTGTGAATTTCTTCAGGTCCATTCCCGATGAGATAGAAGAATCGGCGAAAATTGACGGAGCCAATGATATGGTAATATTCTACAAGCTGATGATACCTGTAGCGATGCCTGCAATAGCAACGATAACGCTTTTTATATCGGTATATCACTGGAATTCGCTGATGGATGGTGTCCTTTACATAAACACTCCCAATAAAAAGCCACTCCAGGTATATCTGAACGATATTGTTGCAGCGGGACAAACTGAAGATCTCTTCGGAGACGCTTCGGCACGCTGGATGCCTACGCTGTCTCTGAAGTCGGCAACCATTTTTGCTTCTACACTGCCGATCCTTGTTGTATATCCCTTCCTGCAGAAGTATTTTGTGAAGGGTATTATGGTCGGTTCAGTGAAAGGATAAATTAATGATTCAAAGGAGGATTTGTATTTTATGAGGAAAGTATTGGCTGTTATTTTATGTATGATGCTGCTGGCATCTTTGGCTGCTTGCGGAAGTGCAGGCACAGGTGCGAAGCCATCGGATTCCGGAAAAACCACGACGGGTTCAGCCCAGCCGACAGGTACTGCTTCCGAGAAATCGGTGAAATTAACTTTTCTGTGTCAGATCAACGTTGATACAGAAGGGTATGATGTGAACGACAACCCGTACATCAAATACCTGCGGGAAACTCTTAACCTTGATATCGAAATCATCAGTGAAAGTTCAAACTATTCCAACAAGGTTAATACTGTAATGGCATCGGGGGATTATCCTGATTACGTTCAGCTTACAAAGAACCTTTACTTCAGGTATGCCCAGGAAGGGGCACTTATAAAGCTGGATAATCTGCTTAATGAAACCGATTATCCGAACCTGATGGCCGGTATTGATGAAAAATACTGGAATTTCTCAAAAGTTGACGGAAGCATCTATGGCATACCTTTCGTACGCTATGACACAACTCCGTATATTTCTTATGCGAGAAAGGACTGGCTTGACAATCTTGGCATTGATCCCACCACTTTAAAGACAGTTGATGACTATTATAACATGTTATATGCTTTTACCTATAACGACCCTGACAGAAACGGCCAAAATGATACTTACGGTTTGAGCAGCAATACCGGCGGTTCTGCAATGAACAGTGTTGCAGAGCGGTATATCGGAATGCTTTTCATGGACGCTTTTGATGCAGCACAGTTCCAGGTTAAGGACGGAAAGGTGATTCCAAACTATATCACCGACGGTTACAGGGATTACCTGAAGTTCCTGGCAAAACTCTATGCAGACGGCATTATAGTTCCTGACTACATAGTAAAAACACAAAAGCAGACCGAAGAAGAGTTTAAGAACGGTAAGTTCGGTGTTCTGAACCTGTTCTGGTCGCTTTCAGGCCTCAATGAAATGAGAGAAATCCTGTATCCTCTTACACCTCCGCAAAAGATTAACGGAGGAGGAGAATCAAAATACATCTATCCTACACCGGTAAGGCATTGGATTGGCATCACCACAGCATGCAAGTATCCTGAAAAAATTCTCCAGATGTATGACTGGTCGGAAACCGACGAAGGTTCGGTATTCATACATGCAGGTGTTGAAGGCTGGGATTACGACAAGGTTAACGGAGATATAGTTATTCGTGAAGACAGGGTAGGAAAGAACTGGGCATGGCGCTTTATTACCCTTGGACATCAGAAGAGCAGGGTTGACAGCCAGCTTCTGCCGATACTTGCTCAATCCTGGGGCGATCTTGCCATGGAACATCTGAAAATCTCTGAACAATACGGTGCAAATGATCCGATTTATGTATCCGCTCCCGAGTTCAGCGAACTGAGCGATTATGATTTTGATACCTACGTAGCATCGTACCGTGATGAAGTAATTATGGGCAAAAAAGACGTGGATGCAACTTGGGACGATTTTGTTGCAGGCTGGTATCAATACGGAGGAAATCACTGGGTAGAACTTTATACTGAATGGTATAATAATTCATATAAAAAATAAAATTATGGTTATGACTGACGTCTGTGAGGGGGGCACAGGCGTCAGTTTCTTTATCAAATCTAAGAGGTGAATTGAATGCAGAAGAAAAGAATCACACTTTTCAGTAACGACTTTACCGATTTCCCGATAGGACCTTTTCCGTATGATCCCGAGCATTCGGCCATGGGTGAATATCATTATTACCCTGTGAAAGGTTATACAGGGCAATGGTATGATCCCATAACATGTTCAAATTACCGCGGCCCATCCTGGTTGGTTACCGAGGAAGACGGTTTAAAATTCATGGAACAGATGCGTGTGGTAACCCCGGGAAAAGGTGTATCCTGTCCAACCCTTGTGGCAGGCGATAAAGACTGGGAAGATTATGCCGCTTCGGTTAAAATGCGCCCTTTCTATACAAAAGAAGAAGCAGGACTTTTGTTCAGGTATCAAACAAGCCTGATGCATTACGCTTTCATGTTATGTAATAAAAAAGCCAGGCTGTATCTTGTGGAGAAAGAAAATAGAAACCTTCTTTGCGAAGTGGATTATGATTTTAACTGTGATACATTCTATGAACTTAAAGTGAATGTAAAGGGCAGTTCCATCAAGTGTTATATAGATGATGAACTGATTATTGAAGCTGAAAACAACCGTTACATGTACGGCTCAATCGCTATTGCTTCCTATATGCCGGCACAGTTTACAGATGTGATTGTTTATTGCGATGATGCCGAATATGAGCGTTATATTGGAAAAAAGCAAGCCAGGGAAAAGAGAGTGGCTGAAAAACGTTTGAAATATCCACAGCCAAAGCTTGCAAGGATAATAGATCTCAAAGATTTCGGTGCCGGAAGGCAAATACGTTTCGGGCACCTTACCGGGACGGATGAATGGTTTTTTGTTATGGCACAGCATCAAAAACGCGTATTCAAGGACAGGTACGCAGTTATAAGCTGTCTGACTGCCGTAAGCCTTGAAACCGGAAAGGTATTGTGGCAGATAGGTGAACCCAGCAAGCTTAAGGATAACGCATACTTGACGGCAGATTTGCCTTTCCAGGTATATGATATTGACAATGACGGTGTTGACGAAGTTATAATGGCCAGAAATTTCAAGTTGATGATCCTTGACGGGAAAACCGGGAAAGTGCGGAAAAGCATTCCGACACCTTTCAACGAGGAACCGGCAGCGGAGCTTTGCGGCATTGAATTCAAAAAACATGCTTTTGAACGCTTGAATGTTGATGCAATACGTATTGTAAATGTATCGGGTAAGGAACGGCCAAGCGATATTTTAATCAAGGACAGGTACAGCCGCCTTTGGGTGTATGACAGCGATTTGAACTTGCTTTGGAAGTTTTCTCATTTCAATACCGGTCATTTTCCGTATTCGTATGATTTCAACGGGGATGGGAAGGATGAAATTTTAAGCTGCTACAACATGGTTTCCAGTGATGGGAAACTGGTCTGGAAACTGCCTATAAATACCGATCATGTTGACGAAATCATATGCGGAAAATTCGATCCCGACCGGGAGGAATTAATCGCCATTGTGGCAGGCTGGGAAGGTTTCATGATTATTGACAAGGACGGTAACATCATTGTACGCGATATCAACGGGCATGGACAGCGTATCAGCACCGGCAACTACTGTCCTGAAATACCCGGGCTGCAGATTTGCACCACTACTTACTGGGGAAACCAGGGAATAATATATCTTTATGACTGCAAAGGAAACGAAATATGGCATATGGAGCCTTCGACCAATGGAAATATCATAGCGCCGGTCAACTGGACCGGAGACGGAACAGAGTTGATACTGCTGAACGGAAATGTCAGGTATGGCGGTATGATTGACGGTGAAGGCGACCAGGTTGTGGTATTTCCGGATGACGGTCATCCCGATTTATGTGCCGAAGTTATTGATATAATGGGGGATGCAAGGGATGAAATAATCCTTTGGGATGAAAGCAAAATATACATTTATACCCAGGACAGGCCATGTGAGATTTCGGATAAAGAATATGTGCCTGAAAAATATCCGCACTGCAATTTCTCAAACTACCGTGGCGAATTTTCGTTTGCAAGGTGGAGGGATAAGAAGTAGAATAAGTCTGCCGAACGGGTACTGCTTCGCTAGTATGAACCACTGAACAGTAACGTTAAAAGCCGGTATTTATATACCGGCTTTTTGCCTTGATTCAAGGTATTGTAAAGCTAACGGCTAGCCGAACTGCTTGTTATTAATGATAATGGCAAAAGGTATAAGAATGTCCCTGCGGTTTAAAGCGGGGTTTTGCAAAACACAAATGAAAAGCGTGTTTATAACAGCTCCCAGCTGAATACCGGGCCTTATGCCTGCCTTGATTAAATCGCCGCCGCTAACGGCCATGCCGGAAATACTTAAACAATGTTTTTCTCTCAGGATTTGATTGACCCTTCTTTCAGTTTCGGACAGCTCTTTTTTATTTATGTTAAGAACCTTCATTATAGTTAACGCGCGGGCATATGTTTCATAGCCATAATCCGACAGGGTTTTACGCAGCATGAAGCAATTCGCCGGCAAAGGGGTATTCAGCAGCGTTGTTATTTTTAAAATTTCATTTTTCAGTTTATTGCTCATTTTCAGACCTGAACATATTGCCCTCGCATCTTCAATATCATGAATCCCTGTTAACTGGAGAAAACCCGCCCACCTTGCGGAAAGATGATCCGGTAATTTTTTTATAAGTGCCAGGTCACCGGTTTTTAAAAAAGGAACCGGGAAAATGCATTCCAGTAAACCTGTTTTTATTAAATTCAGAAAGGCTTCGGGATATGAAGCTAGCAAAGTTTTGTTAAGTTCCTCAAGTATCCGTTCGCGGCTTATGGCTTTAATGTTTTTGGAAAGCTTTGTTATGGCTGAGAGGGTATCCTTGTCAATTGAAAAACCATGGACTGCCTGAAACCTTATTGCCCTAAGCATCCTCAATGCATCTTCGCCGAACCTTTCCTCGGGATTTCCGACAGTTTTGATTATCCTGCTTTCAAGATCATTTATGCCGTCAAAGGGGTCGATAATACCCCTGGAAGGGTGATAGGCCATTGCATTGATGGTAAAATCCCTTCTTTTCAAATCCTCTGTCAGGGAATCAGAAAACATAACCTTATCAGGGTGCCTGTGATCGGTATAAACCGATTCAACCCGGAAAGTTGTAACTTCAAACGGTGCATCATTGACGATAACTGTAACAGTTCCGTGCTTTATACCTGTGGGAATGCTTCGCGGAAATAATTCCAGCACCTGTTCGGGGCGAGCTGACGTGCAAATGTCAAAATCCTTCGGCTTAAGGCCAAGAAGCATGTCACGCACACAACCGCCTACTATATAAGCGCTGTAGCCGTTATTTTCAAGTTTGTTAATAATAGCAAGCACTTCTTCAGGTATAAACTCAAAACTTCCTGAAATCTCTGCGAAATTCCTGTTTTCCATAATTCCATCATAAAGTTCTTAAATTAACCCAGAATTTTCGGGTATAAAATACTAAGATATTATAACATTTTTACCCGTTATTATTAAGCGGTTATTGGATTATTACGATAAATGAAGGAAATAATAGTTACTGTTCGGATGGATATTGCAGATTAATTTTCTATATGAATTTTTAAATATCCTTCTGCGGATCCTGCTTCGGGATATATCAAATGCTCCTGAAACTTCGCGGTATGACTCGGGATAAACCGGGTTTCATTTTTATGGCCTGTAAATGTTTTCCTCCAGATGGAGCATTTGATAATATGCCTGCGGTGTATGGCGCATTTTGCAAACCAAATGCCGGTTGCATACAAAATGCTTAAGGAAGAAGGTGCTGATGCATAATTCGCGCGAGCGCTCATTGAAAATATTCCCTGGGCGGCGAAGCATGTGCTTTTGTACACGTTCTTAATCCTGAAATGGATCGGGTGAGAGTATAAAAAAGCTTCACAGGGGTGAATGGCATTTAAATTGCAATTTGCAGCCTGGTTGTGCTATAATCATATGGTTGAAATTAGTAAATGAAATCTGAATTGTTTTTTTTTATACATAAAAATATATAAATACAAAAATAGAAAAGGGAGGTTAACGTGGCAAATAATAAAAAAAATAAATTAAAAGTCATTCCGTTGGGCGGTCTGGAAGAAATTGGCAAGAACATGACGGTTTTCGAGTATGGAGAAAGTATCATTGTGGTTGATTGCGGAGTGGCTTTCCCTGAAGATGAAATGCTGGGGATTGATCTGGTTATTCCTGATGTTTCGTACCTGGAGAAAAACTTGTCCAAAGTCAAGGGAATTATAGTCACTCATGGTCATGAAGATCATATTGGAGCACTGCCTTATGTTTTGAATAGAATTCCGGTTCCGGTGTATGGGACCGATTTGACACTGGGGTTGATAGAGAATAAGCTTGCCGAGCACCAGATGCTTGATAAAGCCGAGCTGAAAATAGTAAGGGCAGGCCAGACAATTCAGCTGGGAGCGTTTAAAGTTGAGTTTATCAGTTCAACCCACAGCATTGCGGATTCGGTGGCTCTCGCAATACACACGCCGGTGGGTGTGGTTCTTCATACTTCCGACTTTAAAATTGATCATACCCCCATCGAAGGTAATCCGATAGATCTTGCCCGAATAGCAGAGTTAGGCAAAAAAGGAGTACTGTTGCTGATGGCTGACAGCACAAATGCCGAACGGCCGGGGTATACAATGAGCGAAAGGACTGTCGGCGAGACACTTGATACGGTTTTCAAGGATGCAAAGTCCAGGATCATAGTCGCAACTTTTGCATCAAACATCCACAGAATACAGCAAATTGTGAACTCTGCGATGAAGTTTAACCGGAAAGTGGCGCTGAACGGGCGAAGCATGGTAAATGTAGTGAAGACGGCAATGAAACTGGGGTATTTGAACATACCTTCGGATATATTGCTTGACGTGGAGAAGATACAGAAGCTGCCGAAGGATCAGGTTGTCCTGATTACAACCGGAAGCCAAGGAGAACCAATGTCTGCGCTGTCAAGAATAGCATCGAACAATCACCGCAAGGTAAGTATCGAAAAGGGAGACCTGGTTATTATATCAGCAAGCCCGATACCGGGAAATGAAAAGTATATCTCACGCGTTATCAATGATTTGTTCAAACAAGGAGCTGATGTTATTTATGAAGCCCTTGTTGAAGTTCACGTTTCAGGACATGCGCGGCGGGAGGAACTTAAAATGATCCACAGGCTTGTTCGCCCCAAATTTTTTATGCCTGTTCACGGAGAATACCGCCATCTGAAGCAGCATGCTAATCTGGCCCAATCGCTGGGTATGCCGGAAGAGAACATATTTCTCATGGAAAACGGCCAGGTTCTTGAACTGTCTCAAAGAAAGGCTCAGATTTCAGGAACCGTTCAGTCGGGCAGTATCCTGATAGACGGCCTTGGTGTAGGGGATGTGGGCAATGTTGTTTTGAAAGACAGGAAACATCTGTCGGAAGACGGCCTGATTGTTGTGGTTGCAACAGTTAGTTCCGACGGCAGGATAATGACTGCTCCCGAGGTTATTTCACGAGGCTTTGTATATGTCAAGGAATCTGAAGAACTTATTGAGGAAATCAGGGATCTGACAAAGGAAATAATGGAAAAAAACCTTGGGAAGAAGAAAAACAATTATTCAAATATAAAGAATAATGTCAAGGACGAATTAAGTTCATACCTTTACCAGAAAACCAAGAGAAAACCCATGATTTTGCCTGTAATTATTGAAATTCCGTGCTGACAGGAAAAGCCCCGGGCTGTGCGCCGGGGCTTTTCCAAAATTGAGATGTATAATCAGCGGGCTCTCCAGACATAATCGTTTATTTTCAGCTGTTCTTTAAGCCTGAATATGTTTGTATCTTCATTAATCAATACAAACTCAATGCCTGCCATTTCCGCCCAATCGGCCATATGCTCGGTTGTAACCGCATATGAGAACGATGTATGATGTGCACCGCCGGCAAGTATCCAGGCTTTTGCGGCATCACGGAGTGAGGGCTTGGGTTTCCACAGGACTCTTGCAACGGGAAGCTTAGGCATATCCTGTACGGGTTCAATTGCCTCGACTTCACTTATAATCAGGCGGAAACGATCACCCAGGTCAACAAGGGAAGCTGCAATTGCAGGACCGCTTCTGCCTTTGAAAACAAGGCGTGCCGGATCGTTCTTACCGCCAATGCTCAATGGATGAACTTCAATTCTTGGCCTTGAAGATGCTACCGACGGGCAGACTTCGAGCATGTGAGCACCGAGAATCATTTCATTGCCGGGTTCAAGATGGTATGTGTAATCTTCCATGAAGGACGTTCCTTCAGGCAGGCCGGTGTTCATGATCTTCATTGTGCGGACCAAAGCGGCTGTTTTCCAGTCTCCTTCGGCGCCGAACCCGTAACCTTCATGCATTAAATGCTGGACGGCAAGGCCAGGAAGCTGGTTTAAACCATGCAAGTCTTCAAAGGTTGTTGTAAATGCGGTGTATCCGCCTTCTGTGAGGAATTTTTTCATTCCTGCTTCTATCTTGGCTTGTTCCCTTATTGCATCGTATGCACCAGGATCGGATGGAAAATCATATAATTTTCGGTATGTTTCCATTATGCCGTCAATCTCGTCATTTGTTGCTTTTGATACATAGCTTACCAAGTCTCCGATCCCGTAGCCGTCCACCGACCATCCGAATTTAATCTGGGCTTCCACCTTGTCGCCTTCGGTAACAGCAACCTGGCGCATATTATCCCCGAAACGGGCAACCTTGAGGTTTTTGCATTCAATAAAAGCACATGCTGCATTCATCCATACCTGTATTTCGCGGCTTACTTCGGGATCCTTGTAGAATCCGACCACCACTTTCCTGGGAAGACGCATGCGCGCTCCAATAAAACCATATTCCCTGTCGCCGTGAGCCGACTGGTTCAAGTTCATAAAATCCATATCTATTGTATCCCAGGGAATATCGCAGTTGAACTGTGTATGGAGGTGAAGCAGAGGTTTTTTCAGTTCATTGAGGCCTGTTATCCACATTTTTGCAGGAGAGAATGTATGCATCCATGTGATGATTCCCGCACAGGACTTGTCGCTGTTTGCTTCGGAACAGAGGTTAAAGATGGCTTCTGGAGTTGTAAGAACAGGTTTGAAAACAACCTTGCAGTGGGGCAGGGTGTTTTGATCCAGCCATGAGGCAATTATTTCCGAGTGGGCATCAACCTGCTTCAATGTTTCTTCTCCGTACAAATGCTGACTTCCCGTGACAAACCAGAAATTATAGGTTTTTTGTATCATCGTACAAATCCTCCTTTATAAAAATAATTATAATAACATTCATACTTATTGCCCGCCTTCAAATAAACATGGTACTTCATGCGATACCAAAATCACTTATAAGGCATGGCATTTTTTCATTTTCATAACCTGGACATGTGCCAGGGCCGTGATAATTGTATGCACAACTTTACATAATCAGGCGTGGTGGCATTCCACCCTGAAATTGCTGTTATAATTTGATTATAACAATAAATTGATAAAAAGAAAATAGTTCAATTTATTATTTATTATTGCAGGTTGTGCATACAAGTGGGGCATGTTATAATATATATTAAGTAATACATGATTTATATTATAAGCCGCGCTGTTAATCTGGCTTGGTTACGGCAACTGGTTGAAACGTGCTGCGTGTATCGGAACGCTTTGTATAAGCACTGATTTGGTTGGTGGTGAACTTATTGGAACAGGAAAAGCCCAAGTATCAACATCTGAAGGAATACCTGATAAAGCTGATAGAAAGCAATGAATTGACCAGGGGAAATAAAATTCCGTCGGAAAATGAGCTTGCCGACAGGTTTCATATAAGCAGGCATACCGTAAGAAGAGCAATCAGTGAACTGGTTAATGAGGGAGTTTTGTCCACAACCCAGGGAAAGGGTACTTTTGTAAATCTCGGGCCCAGAAATAACAGGCAAAACCTGATAATAGGAGTTGTTACAACATATATTGGCGACTATATTTTCCCGTCAATAATCCGGGGTATAGATCATGTTTTGAGTGAAAATGGATACAGTATTGCCCTGGGGTGCACAAACAACCAGTTCGACAAGGAGAGGCAATGCCTTGAAAACTTTCTGAACCAGGATATAAAGGGCCTGATTGTTGAAACGACAAAAAGCGCACTGCCAAACCCGAACATTGAATTATATGACGAGTTTAAAAAAAGGAATATTCCGGTTCTGTTCATGCATGGCAGTTACAAGGGTTATCCGGCATCGTCAATATACGAGGATGACGTGGAGGCGGGTTACCTTGCAACAAAGCATTTGCTGGAACTGGGACACAGAAAAACAGCAGGAATATTCAAAATTGATGATATTCAGGGCCATGCAAGGTATGAGGGGTTTTGCAAGGCGCACAAGGAGTTTGGAGCAGGGCTTGGCGATAAAAGAGTTTTATGGTTCGATACCAATGACTTGAAATATAAATTCAGCATGCAGTCAGGAGATATGATTATTGGGTTTCTCCATGATTGTACCGCGCTTGTATGCTATAACGAGCAGATAAGTTTAAAACTGATTGATATCATCAGGGACAGGGGCTTTAGTATTCCCGAGCGGTTATCCCTGGTCAGTTTCGATGATTCCGAGCTGGCTGTTGCTTCCGAAGTAAAAATGACTACCGTTGCGCATCCGAAGGAGAAGCTGGGTATGGAAGCAGCGAGCATTATGTTGAAAATGATAGCCGGGAATGAAAAAATGATTAAATTTAAAATGATGCCCGAGCTTGTTATCAGGAACAGCACCGGGCCTGTGAGAGGTTAAAAACGGCAGCCTGTTGGGTTGCCTTTATATTAGCAGTATTTTATGAATGGAGGGTTTATTATGGCAAAAAAATATGCCATCGGTGTTGATTTTGGAACACTATCCGGAAGGGCAGTTTTAGTAGAGCTTGATACCGGTAAAGAAGTTGCGACGGCTGTTAAGGAATACCCGCATGCTGTCATGGATGAATATCTTCCTGACGGTAAAGTAAAACTTGAACATGACTGGGCGCTTCAGCATCCGCAGGACTACCTTGATGTATTTGCTGAAACCATCCCCGCCGTATTGAAAGAATCCGGAGTATCATCCGACGATGTCATAGGAGTTGGAATTGATTTTACAGCCTGTACAATGCTTCCCATTGACAAGGCGGGCCAACCTTTATGTTTTGATGATAAATACAAATCAAATCCCCATGCATATGTCAAGCTTTGGAAGCACCATGCTGCACAGGACGAAGCCAATAAACTGAACGAAATAGCTGCAGAGCGCGGTGAGAAATTCCTAAAGCTCTATGGCGGGAAAATTTCATCGGAATGGCTGATACCAAAGATATGGCAGATATTAAATGAAGCTCCTGAAATCTATGAAGCGGCAGACAGGTTTATTGAAGCCGCCGACTGGGTTGTTCTGCAGTTGACCGGCGAGGAAAAGCGAAACAGCTGTACCGCGGGTTATAAAGCAATATGGCATAAGAAAATGGGATACCCTTCAAAGGATTTCTTCAAGGCCTTGGATCCGAGACTTGAAAACCTGGTAGATGAAAAGCTCAGCAGGGATATTTATCCGATAGGTACGAAAGCAGGCGAGATAACTGAGAAAGCTGCCAGACTGACAGGATTGAGACCAGGAACCGCAGTTGCCGTTGGAAATGTTGATGCCCACGTAGCAGTACCCGCTGTAGGAATTACAGAACCGGGAAAAATGCTGATGATAATAGGTACATCCACATGCCATATGCTTTTGGGAACAGAAGAGAAGATGGTTCCCGGTATATGCGGTGTTGTTGAGGACGGAATCATTCCGGGTTACCTGGGGTATGAAGCAGGCCAGTCTTGTGTCGGCGACCATTTCCATTGGTTTATAGAGAACTGCGTTCCCGAAGAATACAAGAAAGAAGCAGCAGAACGCGGAGTAAGCATACACAAGGTTTTAAGGGAAAAAGCCAGCAGGCTGAAGCCCGGTGAAAGCGGTCTTGTTGCCCTCGACTGGTGGAACGGAAACCGTTCCGTGCTGGTTGATGTAGACCTGACAGGCATGATAGTAGGCTGCACTCTTCTTACAAAGCCCGAGGAGATTTACAGGGCATTGATTGAAGCCACGGCATATGGTACGAGAATGATTATAGATACTTTCGAGGAATACGGCGTTCCTATTTATGAATTGTATGCAGCAGGTGGTATTGCACAAAAGGATGAAATGATGATGCAGATTTATGCCGACGTTACGAACAGGGAAATCAGGATTTCTGCATCGGCACAGACGCCTGCCCTGGGATCGGCCATGTTTGGTGCTGTGGCTGCAGGTTCGGCAAAGGGCGGTTATGACAACATAGTAGACGCAGCAAAGGTTATGGCAAAAGTGCTGGATAAGGTTTACAAGCCGATTCCTGAAAACGTAGCAATATATGAAAAACTGTACCAGGAATACAAGATACTCCATGATTACTTCGGCAGGGGACAGAACGATGTGATGAAACGCCTGAAGGAAATAAAAAAGAGCGTTTCAAAATCTTAAATAACGAGAGGCGATAATATGCTGGATAAATTGAAAGAACAGGTTCTTAAGGCAAATCTTGCGCTGCCTGAATATGGCCTGGTGACCTTTACATGGGGAAATGTAAGCGGGATTGACAGGGAAAAAGGCCTTGTTGTAATAAAACCAAGCGGGGTGCCATATTCATCCCTTAAAAAGGAACATCTTGTTGTTGTTGATTTGGACGGCAATAAAGTTGAGGGTGACCTGAAACCATCATCCGACACTCCAACCCATCTTGTTCTGTATCGGGCATTCAAAGACATCGGCGGTATTGTGCATACTCATTCGCCGTGGGCAACTTCGTTCGCCCAGGCTGGAAGGGGCATACCTGCTTTCGGTACCACCCATGCTGATTATTTTTATGGTGAAATACCGTGTACCAGGAAAATGACGCCTGAAGAAATCAACGGTGATTATGAGGCTGAAACAGGAAATGTAATTGTGGAAACATTCAGGGACAAAAATCCGGTATATATCCCCGGCGTTCTTGTTAACATGCACGGACCTTTTGCATGGGGAAAAGATGCGGATGAAGCGGTACACAACGCCGTTGTGCTTGAGGAAGTTTCAAAAATGGCGTTCAACACGCTAATGCTGAACCCCGGCATCGGGCCCATGGACCAGGAACTGTTAAACAGGCATTTCCTGAGAAAGCATGGCGCAAATGCCTACTATGGCCAATAAAAAGCAGGGAACCATTCTTATGCTTACGTGTGTCCGAACTGTTGAAACATTATAAATATACCATAAATGATTTAGTAAAAATGCCATAAGTTTATAAAACCCCTTTGCCGACATATGCAAAGGGGTTTTATGATGCCTGTGAAAAAGCCTGGATACTCGAGTTTATTCCCGGTATCATAAAACTGAACCATATAACCCCGCCTTTGAAGAATATCTTCCCTTTTTTTCTTGTTTTACAACTAGATTCCGGATGATCATGCCAGTTTTTTGCATGGCATTCTGCTGCAAACCTTTCTTAAGGCCCTATACGAATGAAAAACTGATGTTCCGATGTTTATCAGTATTATTGATCACAGCAGTATTCAAGTGTAATATTGACTGAATGGATATCATTGACATTGAGTATTAAAATTGGTAATTTGAATATATATTAATTATAATCTGCGGACCAATATCTTTTACGGGCTCTTTTTTGTCAAACGGCATAGACGGTAATCTGCGCCGGTATTCCTGAAATTTCGGGAGGAATTATAATGTTGAATAAATCATTCTTGGTAAAAATATTATCAGCTCTTCTTATACTTGCAACTGCTGCGTTTATCCAGGTGACTGTCGCATTTGCCAATGACGGGGTGCTGGGTTTTACTCCTGAAGGAGTATATCCTGTTACCCAGTCTGATATTTCCATGACTGCGGAGGATATTTATATACAATTGTTTGATCATGCGAAAGCAAAAGTTACCTGCCGTTTCGATTTCAAAAATTTTGGCAGTGCACAAACCGTTTTGATGGGTTTCCCGGCACAGTTGGATGATTCTGTTGAAATCAGCCCGGGAGAAGAGTTATTGGTTAAGAATTTTACCGCACGGGATGAAGACGGCGACCTGGAGGTGACCCTTGTGGACACAATTCCAAATCCGCCTATGAGGAACAGCCTGGAGAAATATAAAAAATGGTACAGCTTTTCGGTTGATTTTGACGAAGGTGAAGAAAAAACATTGTACCATACGTATGAAATATCTTTTACATATAACTCATCCGGACTTGTATATATGGGATATATCCTGGAAACCGGGGCGCTATGGAAAGGAGCGTTGGGACATTCAAAGGTTGTTTTTGATTTTGGAGATATTCCGATGTATACGCTCGAAATGATATATCCGAATAACTTCTACAGGATTGAAGGAAACAAGCTCATATGGGAGAGAAAGGATTTCGAGCCAACCCATAATCTTTGGGTTTGCAGGGATTCCTTGCATTATGGTGAAGAATGGATAAAATTTTGTGAAGAAAACGATGATTTACGCGATCAGCTTGATTACATATATAATAAGACAGAGCTTTTCAATACTACGGCAGATGCAATTCAAAAAAACAGGAAAGCATATTATGAGGAATATGAGACTCTTGTCAAATCAGATCCTGTTTGCGCATTATATTTAAAAAGCGCTTTAGGTCTGCCCAATGGAAATGAAAAACCTGAAATTACCGGGTGCCTTGTTGAACACCGTATAGGAAACAGTTGGACGTTTCTGATAAACGGGACCGATCCCGACATGGATATTGTATCGTGCGATGTTGTAATCGATGGGGTTGACTCGTACAGTTATTCCGACGATGAATGGGATTTCAAGGGCCTTTATTACATGAACGACGAGAAAAATCAATTCAACTTCAGAAGATATCTTACCGTGGAAGGCAGCGGCCTTTTTACCGTGACCTTTATTGTTAAGGATGCATATGGAAACTTTGATACAAAAACCATGATACTTCAGGCCGGGGCAGATGATGGGGAAGTATCCCAGGAAGAAAGCATCGGAACAACGGAGAATGAGCCTGATGAGGAAGAAAAGGAGCTGCCTGTTAATCAGGCAGTTCAGCAGGAACCTCTGATAACGCCGGATTCAAATAGAATCAGACCGGAAAATGATACGGACAATAAAATCCTGGTATCAGTTGCAGTCATTATCTTAATTCTTGCCGTTGGGACAGTGCTGTACCTGGTACTGAAAAAGAAAAGATAAATAAGATTGTGTTTTGTCTAAGTTTACCCGGTAAACCCTTTACCGGAGCATTTGCATTTATCTACTTCTGGAAAACCACTATTCCTGCAATCATCAGGGCAACGCCAAGCAGTTTGCTCCATTCGAAACACACTTTTTCGGTGCCGAACAATCCTAAAGCTTCAATAAGGCAGGAAACTACAAGCTGTGCCAGCAGAATAAGCATTGTCGCATATGCGGGCCCAAGATCGGATATGCTTCTTATAACCGTGAATGTAATCAATGCACCGATAACACCGCTTAACAAGTAGAATTTGTTGCTTACGTCAAAAACCGAGAGCAGGTTTTCACGGCCGGTGAAAAACCAGACTATTATGCTTGTTATAAAAGCGGTAAAATGCACCCAGCTGTTTGTTGTCCACATATTCGATTTATCCATTATCCGGGTATTGAAAACGCCCTGAACACTCATCAACAATCCTGCAAGCAAAGCCAATAAAATGCCAACCAAATAAATTCCTCCATTCAGTCCAATTTCAGTTAATCATTAAGAACTTCGAAAATTTGATTACCGCATTGGATAATCTAATAATGTTGCCATGCATTAATCATTTGATTATGCTGTTAAATTGATTTGTTTCTTATTGTTTCCTGTTATTCATTGACATATTCCCAAGGTGATATGGTATCAAAACATGGGAGAAGTGAATTCAGATACCGCAGGATTGGTGCTGCATTACCCAGGTAAAACTGGGGCAAATCATTTATTGATCCGGGCAAAAGCTTATAAATATTCCTTGCAATAAGCAAATGCGTCATCAGGAACGGCATAATCCTGTTTTCATCCTCTCTGTGTAAAATCGTACTGCAATACAAATCTGTTTTAAATTTAGCACAAAAATTACCAATATAAAATATAACGGAATAAAAAATGGAAGAGTTATTAAAACTAAAGTTACTGTTCAGAAATCAGTGCAGCAGCGGGTGATTCGGGTGATTTTGCCGATACGCTGACGGATATCGCGGGCTGGTAACTCTGAATGTCAACAAACTAAAAAGACAATTGCAGGAATGTTTTTTTTGAAGGGAGGAGGCATATGCATACAGTTTGGAAAGGGGCTATCAGCTTCGGCCTTGTAAACATACCCGTCAGGATGTTTACAGCTACCGAAGACAAGGACATAAAATTCAGGTATCTTCACAAAACCTGCAATACACCGCTGAACTATAAAAAATACTGCCCCAGTTGCAATGTGGATGTATCCGAGGATGATATTGTCCGCGGTTATGAATATGAGCCCGGCCATTTTGTAATCCTGACCGAAGCTGATTTTGAATCGGTCAAGGGTGATTCAAAGAATAAAAGCATTGAAATATTGGATTTTGTAAACCTTTCTGAAATTGATCCCGTTTATTTCGACAAAACGTATTACCTGTCGCCCCAGGAAACCGGTTCAAAGGCATATAATCTTTTGAGGCAGGCAATGAATGATACAGGCAAGATAGCAATAGCCAGGGTTACCATCAGGTCCAGGGAAACGCTTGCCGCATTGCGGGTATATAAAAATGCTCTTGTAATGGAAACCCTGTTTTATGCGGATGAAGTCCGTCCCACAGAGCAAATTCCCGGGCTTCCTGCAATTACCGATACAAATGAAAAGGAGCTGGACATTGCAGTAAAGCTTATTGATAATCTTACAACAAAATTTGAGCCCGAAAAGTACACAAACGAATATAATACGGCTTTGACCGAATTAATACAAAAGAAAGTGGAAGGTAAGGAAATAAAAGTTGCACCCGAAGCACCAAGGCAAAATGTCATTGACTTGATGGAAGCTTTAAAGGCAAGCCTGCAGGAAACAAGCAGGAAAAAGCCGGCAAAAAGCGGCACGAAAAGTAAAACAGCCGGAAAAGCGGTGTAAATTATGGATTGGTTCGAGCCCATGGAGCCCATTTTGACAGATTCGGTAATGCAGGGTGAACAGTGGATTCACCAGGTAAAATGGGACGGGATCAGGGGTTTATGCTATAAGGACGGTAATAATATACGACTCTATACGAAAAGCGGCAGGGAACGCTCACAATGGTATCCTGAAGTAACCGGGGAAATTTCGGGGCTGAAATGCGAGCAGGTTGTACTGGATGGTGAACTGACGGTACTTGATGATTCAGGCAAGCCGTCTTTTCATGACATTATGTCAAGGGACAGGGTAAAAAGGCAGGACCGCCTGAAACAATACATGGTAAAGTATCCTGTTCATTACATGGTTTTTGACATACTCTATAAAAACGGCAAAGATTTAAGAAACCTGCCTTTGTGCGAAAGGAGGGGAATCCTGTTGGATACACTGAAGAACGATGGTTCGGTACATGTTGTTTCCGATTATGAAGATGGAAAAGCTTTGTTCCTGGCAATGAAGGAAAAGGACATGGAAGGCATAGTGTCAAAAAAGGCGGACAGCCTGTATATCGGGGGGAAAAAACACAGATTGTGGTTCAAGACAAAAATAACAAAACAGCTTGTTGCAGCGGTATGCGGGCTAAAAATCAAGGATAATGAAGTTAAATCCCTTGTTATTGCCGAATATCAAAACCATGGACTTGTAACTGTAGGCAGTGTTTCATCAGGTTTATCGGACAAGGACCGCGCAACTCTTATGCAGGCTCTTCCACAGCTTATTGACGATACAACCGCGTCGAAAACCGATACGGATGATGTTGTATGGATAAAGCCGGTTTTGAATGTTATTGTCTCATTTATGGAAAGGGAGCAAAACGGGAGTTTGAGGCACCCGGTGCTGGTAGGGTTTACGAATGAAAAACCAAATGCAGTAAAGAATGTATGATGTAGAAGATTACTGGAGATGGTGATTTGAAAAAAGGCAGACTGCAGATATCAAATCCCGATAAACTGATGTTTCCGGATACCGGCATTACAAAAATGGACTATGTCCGAAAATTATATGAATTATCCGGTTATATTTTAAAATATACAAGGAACAGGAACCTCACCACGATACATTATCCTGACGGAGTGGGAAAAAAGTCATATTACCAGAAGAATATCCCGTCCCACGCCCCCGGGTTCGTGTCGCATAAAGTGATTGAGGATATTGACTACATCATAATGGATTCGGTGGAGACTCTTTTATGGCTGGGAAACATGGCTGCCTTGGAATTCCACATTCCTTTCAACACAATTGGCAGGCCGGATCATCCCGATGCATTGGTTTTTGACCTTGACCCGTCGGAAGGTCAGTCATTCAAACAGGTACTTGATGCAGCAATGATTATTTACAGCAACCTTAAGGAACTGGGAATTTCAAGTTACTGCAAAACTTCAGGCGCTACAGGGCTACAGATTGCAATCCCGTTGGGCGGTGAAATTGATTATGATACGGCAAGGAAAGTAAACGAAGTCTTCGGTAAATACTTTACCCAGAAATATCCCGATATTTTTACAATTGAGCGCAAAGTGAGCGACAGAGGGAAAAAACTGTATTTCGACTACCTGCAGATGTGGAAGGGTAAAACCATCATCTGCCCATATTCGCCTCGAGCCACAAAAACTGCCAATGTATCTGCCCCGGTTTTATGGGAAGAAGTTGAAAAGGGAATAACGCCCGGGCAATTTACTCTTAACAGTATAATACCAAGGCTTAAAGAAAAGGGGGATTTATACGAGCCTGTATATACATCGGGGCTTGATCCGGGACTTAAGAATTTAATAACGCAGATTAAAATATAACATGCATGGCAATTTGCGGAAATAAATGAATTTATAGATACATGAAAAACAAAGATAATTCATGATTGAATACGATTTTGGGAACACATTATACAAAACTGTTTACCATGATATTAAACAGTAAAATAACGCATTTTCCTGTAGTTTTCTTTTATTCCGATTCTGTTATCATAGCAATTAAATAAAGAGATTAATCTCTTAAAATCAGGAAACAAGAATCGAGGTTTTTACTATGAGTGAGGTCCCCAGATGTTCCGGGTACAGGGTTGGAATTACTTTTAATCTGAAACAGCAAAAATCAGACGAAATGGAGGATGAACAGGCCGAATATGACAGTTTCAGCACTGTCGAGGCAATAGCGAAAGCAATAAACAAAACAGGTTGTGAAACAGTTTTTCTTGAAGCGGATTCAAAACTGCCCCAGAAATTAGAATGTTTACATCCGGATATTGTTTTTAATATTGCCGAAGGAAAAGGCGGAAGGGGCAGGGAGGCCCAGGTACCGTCAATCCTGAATCTTTATTCAATTCCATTCACAGGTTCGGATGAAACAACTTTATGCGTAGCACTGGACAAAGGGCTTACAAAAAGAATTGTAAAGTCCTGCAGGATAAAAACACCAGTGTTTTTTGTTTGGAAAAATAAAGATACCAAAATACCTGCAAATCTTAAGTTCCCCGTTATCGCAAAACCAAATGCCGAAGGCTCAAGCAAGGGTGTATTGGGGAATACAATTGCAAAAGATCGCAAGGAATTGATTGAGATTTTACATGAGAAATGGAACCGTTACCATCAACCCATTCTCGTCGAGGAATACATTTCAGGACGTGAATTTACCGTAGGGATTTTGGGAAATGGCAGTGAAAAGTGTATATTCAGGCCCATGGAAATTATCATATCTCCTGAAGGCAATCCCGACAGAAGCAAAATTTACAGCTTCCACGTAAAAACCAATTATGAAAAGTACGTTAAATATCAATGCCCTGCAGATTTGGAGCCGGACATAGAAGAAAAGATGATGCAGTGTTCGGCAAAAATATACGAGATACTGGAATGCAGGGATTTTGCCAGAGTTGATTTTATGCTTTCCGAAGATAACCAGGTTTATTTTATTGAGATCAATCCATTGCCGGGGTTGGCACCGGGTTACAGTGATTACCCCATGCTGGCTGAATACAACGGATTAGGATATGATGAGCTGATAAAAGCCGTTCTGAATAATGGTCTGGAACGGTATGGAATGTCAGCCGTATAGCATTGGGGGGATTGTAATGACAGATTACCGAAAGACCGTTTTGTGGCGGGATGTCACAGAACAGCAGTGGAATGACTGGCGGTGGCAGTTTAGAAACCGGATTACCGATGTGGATACGCTGAAAAAACTTATTGAGCTGGACCCTGAAGAGGAGAAATTCCTGAGAGAATGCCTCAATCGTTTCAGAATGGCAATAACTCCGTACTATGCCTGCCTGATAAATATCGAAGATAAAAATTGCCCAATCCGGCGTCAATGCATTCCGTCACCACAGGAAATGGATGTTTCGCCGTTTGAGTCGGATGATCCCCTTGCCGAGGAGAAAGATACGAAAGTGCCGGGTATTGTTCACAGATACCCCGACAGGGTGTTATTTCTTCTAACCCGCAAATGTGCAATGTACTGCAGGCATTGTACAAGGAGAAGACTTGCGGGGAATGAGGATTTTAATATCAGCAGCAGGGATATTGATTTGGCCCTGGATTATATAAGGAATCACCGTGAAGTAAGGGATGTCTTGCTGTCGGGAGGCGACCCCTTCGTTTTAAGCGAAGCATTTCTTGAATCTATTCTGAAAAGGCTGAGAGAGATACCGCATGTTGAGATTATAAGATTCGGCACGCGGACTCCCGTGGTAATTCCAATGCGCATTACCGATGAACTTCTGAGTATGCTGAAAAAGTATCAGCCAATCTGGATTAACACCCATTTCAACCATCCTAAAGAAATAACCGGGGCATCGGCCAGGGCCTGCCAGAAAATAGTGGATGCAGGCATACCACTTGGGAACCAGACGGTTTTACTGAAAGGTGTTAATGACAGTGCCGACGTAATGAAGGAGCTGTGCCTTAAACTTGTTAAAAACAGAATCCGTCCTTATTACCTGTATCAATGTGATCCTGCCCAGGGTATCAATCATTTCAGGACACCTGTGGAAAAAGGGCTTGAAATCATGAGCAGGTTAAGGGGATATATTTCGGGCTTCGCCGTTCCCACATTTGTAATTGACGCACCAAACGGCGGCGGAAAAGTCCCGGTAAACGTGCAGTATGTGGAAGAGATTAATGATCATGAGGTAAGAATGAGAAACTATAAAGGCGAACAGTACTTTTACCCGAATGTCCGGGATTAATTTCAAAGCCCAGGTAGATCATATAATAAATAAAACCCCCGGGTATTTCACCAGGGGGTTTTTTTATGAATAATTCCAATTAGAACCTGTAATGCCGCCTGTTATAATTCCTTCTCCGTGAAACCCCTTTAAGAATAATTCTCAGGATAATAAAGGCCAAAATGACTATTACCACAGCTAATGATATAAGCCTGAGCTTTTTGTTATTGACAAGTTCTATTACCTTGTCGCGGATTTTTGCAGCCATTGTTTTTTCAATATCGTTCATTGCAACCAATTGAACCGATCCAATTTCCTCACCGTTATAATACCATGTCTTTGTGCCCAAAACCTGGCCTTTTGCAATTGGAGCAACAAACGGCGTGTTCAGTTCTTCCTTTTCGGTAACGGTTGTCTGCAGCTTCTCGCTTGATGTGGGCAGTAAATGGGTTACTTCACCCAGTATCTGAATATCAACCGGAATGTTGTCAACCGCATCAACCACTTCATAACGGCCAAAATATTCACCCGACGACACAAGTGTCTGGATCTTGTAATTCTTGTACCCGTACTCCAGCAATTCCTGGGATTCTCTAAAGAGAATATCATATGTTTCGGTACCCAGGATAACCCCAACAAGCTCAAGGCCTTCCTTGTTAACGGCCGAGAAAACCAAACATCTTCCGGCTTTTCCGGTATACCCGGTTTTAATCCCCGTAACACGATCATAATATTGGGAAGTACTGTTCAAAAGCTTGTTTGTGGATTCAATATGCCAGTTTTCCCACTGTTTGCTCGTTCTTAAATTTGTATCGGGCAATGGTACAACTTTTTTCGCCACAATCTCCCTGAACACAGGGTATTTCATTGCCTCTCTTGCCATAATGGCAAGATCACGGGCCGATGAATAATGATTATCCTCATCAAGGCCGTATGAGTTGGTGAAATGAGTATTCTTAAGACCGAGCCTTTCGGCTTCCTTGTTCATTAATTCTATAAAATCTTCAATTCTCCCTGTAGGAGACAGGTTTTCCGCAATTACGTTGGAAGCTTCGTTCGCTGATATTATCAGTACAAAATGCAATAAATCGTTAAGGGTTAATTCTTCGCCGACTTTAATACCTGCAATACCATAATCAAGAGGTATGGAATTTATTGCATCCCGGGAGGCTTTCATCTTTGTGTCCAGGTCGCCTCTTTCAAGAGCAACCAGCGCAGTCATGATTTTTGTCGTACTGGCAGGTGACCAGTGCATGTCGGCATTTTTTTCATATAAAACCTGGCCGGTCTCCATCTCGACCAATATTGCAGCTTTTGCCGTCAACTCAATTTCCTCGGCATATGATACGGTCCCAAATATCGGCAGTATAATCACGAAGACAATAAACAGGCACATTACTTGTTTAAGACGGTACATTCTTTGAAAACACTCTCCTTTGTCATTTGTATGAGGAGACATTTCAGAACAGCAATTCAAATTGCTTTATATCTAAAATATGTAATTCATACATATATATCGGCAAACAAGTCTCCCCAGGTTATATGGATTCTAATATCAACAGTCATAAGTATAGCAGAAATCAGACTCCAGATAAAGCTGATTTTTTACTTATTAATATTCCATTTGTTACCATTATGTTGTCTATTTTGATATTTGCCTCAGATATTCCCGCGGAGAATAGCCGGTCACCTTCTTAAATGACCTGAAAAAGTTGGAATAATCCGAAAATCCGCATTTAACCGAAGCATTATAGGAACTTTCGCCGCTTACCAGGAGCTGTTTGGCCCTGGATATTCTTTTGTATATTATATAATCGTGCAAAGTAGAGCCGGTAATCTGCTTGAACAACTGGCATAAATACGAACCTGAAACATAAAACCTGTTCTGCAGGGATTTAAGCGACAAATCTTTATCAAGGTTCTGGTCTATGTATTCAAGTATCGGAATCAGGTTCCGGTGAAGAAAATGGGATGGAGTGGATCTTGTTTCATCTGAGAAAATACGGTTGATTTTGACCATTATCTCAAGAAAAAGTGAAAGCTTAAGCTGAATGCTCCACATTTTTTTGTATGTGTCGGCCATTATAAGTTTTTCAAAAAGTGTTATAAGTTCATTCTTTTCATCATCGGTGCTGTTAAGCCTGTTTTTCTCGCCATGAGGCCGGTTGTTATAGCAAAAGTCCAGCCGGTTTTCTTCATTGGAAAGCATCCTTAAGGTATTTTCAGAAAAATAAAGCACTATTCTTTCGTAAATATCGTTATTGGTAAATGTGGCTTTATGTATTTCATCCGGACGCATAAGAAGTATGTCGCCCGGAACGAGATCATAAGAGTTTTTTTCAATAAAATAGCGAACCCCGCCAGATAAAAACAGGTATATTTCATATTCGTCATGGAGATGGAAATCGTTCATTTTTGCATTTACAACGGGATTTTTCGTGCTGTTCTTCATACAGATTATTTCTTTATCAAGGGTATCAAGCATAATGTTTTTACTCCTTATAACTCTGAATATTAAGTTATAATTTGCAATGTTTTAAGCAATGATTGCCATATATATGGTTATTATTTATTGTATAATAATGTTTGTCAGACGTAAAGGAATAAATATGAATTAGCATTGAAAAGCCTGTTACTGTTCAAATGCGCTGGTTTGCATATTGGCAGAAACACCTTAAAAACCCGCTGATATACGAAACTCTGAATAGTAACAAATGCCTGTTTATGGAACATGTATGATGGGAGGTTGTATTATGGCAAAGTTTTTATTAAGCGGTTTTGCTGATGAAATTGACAAGGATTTGAAAGTCCAGGTAAAGGAACTGAACAAGCTTGATATCAGCCTTATGGAGATCAGGGGAGTGTATGGTAAACCAATTACCGAATACAGCGAAAGTGAAGTAAAGGAATTTAAAAAGATATTGGATGATCATGGCATCAAGGTTTCGGCTCTGGGTTCACCTATAGGGAAAATAGGGATTAATGACGACTTTGCACCGCATCTTGACAAGTTCAGGCATGCAATCAATCTTGCAGGTATACTCGAAACAAATTATATACGCATGTTCAGTTTTTACATACCTGAGAATGAAAGTCCCGAAAAATACCGGGATGAAGTGCTTGAACGCTGGCATCGGTTCGTTGAAGCGGCAAAGAATACAGGAATAATCCTCGCCCACGAAAATGAAAAGGGAATATACGGAGATAATGCCGAAAGATGCCTGGATATTATTGAATCCATGAATGTAAGTTATGTCAGGGCGGTGTTTGACCCGGCCAATTTCGTACAGTGTAATGTCGAGACATATCCAAAGGCTTATAACATTCTTAAACCGTATATATGCTATATGCATATCAAGGATGCCTACTATGAAAACGGGAAAGTGGTTCCCGCCGGATTCGGCGACGGCAGAGTGCCTGAGATCATAAACGATATTGATAAATCTGTCGATACGGAAATGGTGTTGTCTCTTGAGCCTCATCTTGGTTCATTCGAGGGGCTTGCAAACCTTGAAAGGGAACTGGATCTTGGCAACATGGAGGAAAGCGGTCCGGGTAAATTTGAAATTGCTACTAAAGCCTTAAGAAATATTTTAAAGGACATCAAACGGTAAATATTTCAGCCATTTGAGTTAACTGCAGCGGATTGTGCGGTTTGCCCGGCAATGGAAGGGCGGTTATAATGAAACGGATAACAAGGAATAAAGTGGCTGTAGTTTTTGGTAATAACCGGAGCTTGTAAATAATACTGCAAAAGGAGGTTTTTACGTGGAAAAGGTAAGGTTAGGCCTTGTCGGATTTGGTGTGATCGGTTCGATGCATGCCAAATATCTGACCGATGGAGAGGTTTCGGGCGTTGTTTTGTCATGTATATGCGATATAAGTCCCGACAGACTGAAGCTGGCAAAAGAACTGTACCCGAATATAAAATTATTCAGTGATTACAAGGAGATGATCAGGAGCGGAGAAGTGGATGCGGTATTTGTGGCAACACCTCATTATGATCATCCGAAAATAGCATTATATGCCCTGCAAAACGGTCTGCATACGTTGATTGAAAAACCTGCCGGAGTATACACAAAGCAGGTTCTTGAAATGAATGAAGCAGCCATGAAAAGCGACAGGGTATTCGGCATCATGTATAACCAGAGGACAAATCCCGTGTATCAGAAGCTCAGGGATTTGATAAAGTCTGGAGAGCTGGGCGAAATAAAACGTACAAACTGGATTATTGACTGGTACAGGCCACAAAGCTACTATGATTCAGGCGGGTGGCGTGCTACATGGGCAGGTGAAGGCGGAGGAGTTTTACTTAACCAGGACCCGCACCAGCTTGATCTCTGGCAGTGGACATGCGGAATGCCAAAGAGGGTAAGGGCTTTTTGCTATTACGGCAAGTATCATAACATAGAAGTGGAGGATGATGTAACAGCCTTTGTTGAATATGAAAACGGAGCAACGGGCGTGTTTGTTACATCCACTGCTATGACGCCTGAAACGAACAGGTTTGAAGTTATGGGAGACAAGGGCAAGGTTGTGATTGAAGACGGCAAGCTTGTTTTCTATAGATTAAGAACTCCGGAAAGACAATTCAATCGTGAATACCAGGGTGGAAAAATTGCCGCACCCGAATGCTGGAGATGTGAAATTCCGGTTGCCCCGGGTGGAGGAGGCCAGCATAAGGAGATTATGCAGAATTTCGTAAATGCAATACTGAAGGGAGAACAGCTCCTGGCACCCGGAATAGAAGGAATTAACGGCCTGCAGATATCCAATGCGATGCATCTGTCGTCATGGATAAATGATTGGGTTGAAATTCCTGTCGATCCGGATTTGTTTTATGACAAATTGATGGAAAAAATTAAATTTAGGTAACATTATGCAATATCCATTCCAGGACCTATGTACATTGTCATTATTAGTCGATATAATTGATATAACAATACAAATGATAAAAGAGGGTCTGGAATGGGAAAAAAGTTATGGCTTTTTATTTCAGTTTTTCTTCTGTTATGTGCGTTAAATGTCAATGCTTCGGCTGCAGACTACCGGGATACTGTGAGAATAGGACTGAATTATGGCACTGATGCGGTATCAAGTGTCCAGGTAAGTGCCGAAAAAGGATTGAAGATAGGTTACTACAATAACAATGCTTTTACGCTGCTATTTGAACATAACAGCAACAAGTCCATTGTAATCAGAAAGGACGGGCATTTTATCAGGACCGAGAAGGGTGTTTTGGAATACTCGCCAACGGAGGGAATACCTTATGCAGGCCAGGTAATAGGCCCATGCCATTTGAGAATCGGTGGTACCGTTGAGGATTACAAAACAGCTAAAAGCATTGCAGATGCGCTTAATTCAACAGGTATAATTACATATGTTGTTTATGAGAAGGGCTGGCAGGTATGGACAGGCTTTTACTCCGACAGTAAAGCGGCTGAAAATGATCTTCCCGTTATCAAGTCAAAAATCGGATCGGAAGATGTTTCAGTTGTAACCGAGAGTTCAAAAAGACTTGTTATATATGATGCCAGCTTCAACGTAATTATGCTGTATGGCGGGGAAGACGGATATTTGCAGGTTCATCCGAAACCTGAAAACGATCCGTACCTGTTAACGGTAAATGGCAAGAGGTACAGGAACTACATTGAAATCAGAAGGTATTCGGACAGCGATTTAACACTTATTAATATTCTGAATGTCGAACAGTATCTTTACGGGGTTGTTCCTGCGGAAATAGAATATGACGCACCGCTGGAAGCTATTAAAGCACAGGCTGTGGCAGCACGGACCTATACATACAGGAACCTTAACAGGTACGAAAAGTGGGGATTTGATTTAACGGATACGGTATCATCCCAGGTATATAACGGGTATGATGCTGAAAAATCTACTACAAACAGGGCTGTGGATGAGACCAGGGGCATAAAAATGCTGTACAATGGAAATCTTGCGCAAGTATTTTATTTTGCCTCAAGCGGCGGTATGACTGCCAACATAAAGGAAGTGTGGGGTTCGGAAATCCCATATTTGGTTAGTGTTCCCGATCCATATGAGTCTGAAACGTCACGCAACTATATATGGGAAAAAACCTTAACTGCCGAGGATATAAAGAGAATACTCTTTGTCAGCGGTGTTGAGATTGGAGATATAGTTTCGGTAAGTGCAGAGAAATATTCCGAGTCAGGACGTGTAACAGAGCTAAGGATAACAGGTACCAAGGGCTCGGTGACATATCACATGGCCGATACCCGAATGATATTTGACCTGAACAGTCAGAAATATACCATCCAGTCGGCCGGAAATGTTGTGGTGAAGGCAGCTGATGGCTCATTACTTACCATAGCGCTGGACGGAAGGTACGTGGTTTCGGGATCGGGTACGTCAACGTTGTCCTCAAAAAGCACAACTGTTGCGGTTGTAGGCAGCGGCAACAATGTAAGAAAGGTTAACATGTCGTCTGATGTATATACCTTTAGCGGAAGAGGCTGGGGACACGGTGTCGGCATGAGCCAGGAAGGAGCAAAAGGCTTTGCCAGGCAGGGATATTCCTATGATCAGATACTGAAGCATTATTTTCAGGGTATAACCGTAGAATAAGCATTTTATCGAAATTACTTTATAAAAAATGCGGCCATGGTGCATATGGAGGACATAAACTGTTTAACAAGGAACGGAGGTAAATCCTCCGTTTTGTTTTATTATTCTTCCAGGAACCGGTAAGCATATGCTCAGATAAACTGACGTTTGCAAAACGCATATGTAGCATAATATAAATTATGCGATGCATATAAAGTTTTTTTGATGAAATTCGCAGCATCTTTTTCCGGTAACCGGGGAGATATTGTGCAATGCCTGAAACAGTCGCTGCACTCGCAAGATGCATGGCAGTTCAGTTCGGGCAAGCCGAATC
>Ga0134096_1000173_pt1 | contig 82348 bp, 72 predicted proteins | sample 7_2taG_FD_94448 | JGI IMG/M metagenome (GOLD analysis project Ga0134096, IMG submission 94448) | Switchgrass degrading microbial communities from high solid loading bioreactors in New Hampshire, USA - 7_21_20_110_A3 metaG | ecosystem: Engineered > Bioreactor > Semi-continuous > Anaerobic >... | reverse complement strand
GGTCGTTACTAAAAAGCTACCCTTTAATTTGGCCTTCGCTCCCTATTACTCTTTGATAGTCATAGTGTTGTTGGTAAAGTTCATACCGGGCGTTGAGGATTGGCTAAAGGGGTTACTTGTGCTTAAGCTCAAGTTTGGCGAGTATTCAACGGGCTTGGGTTGGATCACCCCTGCCGGGTCGTCTACCAGTGTGGGCATCTTTTCTCATGCAGGCGCATTTCTCGTGTATGCCTCTATTGTAGGCGTGTTGATCTATCGCGCAAAGGGAGTATGGAAGCCCGGGATGCTTAAGACAGTCCTGTCCAAGGTAGTAAAAGGAGGAGTGAGCTCAAGCATCGCCACCACATCCATGGTTTTGATGGCTTTCATGATGGTCGAATCTGGCATGACCTATACCCTGGCAAAGGGCGTGGCCAATGCCTTTGGATCGATATATCCAATCTTTATCCCCCTCGTAGGAGTGCTTGGGGCCTTTATGACCGGTAGCAACACCAACTCTAACGTAATGTTTGGAGCCTTCCAGGTTCAAATAGCCAAAATACTCGGCATAAGCACTTTGATAAGTGCTGCTGCTCAAACCGCAGGGGGTTCCATCGGAAGCATGTTGGCGCCATCAAAGGTCATAGTTGGCACCTCCACGGTTGGCCTGACCGGGCGAGAAGGAGAGGTCATAGGCAAGACATTGAAGTATTGTGTTACATTGGCGCTCATCTTGGGCGTCATAGCGTGGTGCATGCTTTTCATACTGTATAAGCACGTATATTAAAAAGGGGGCGTTCAAAATGGCAAAGAAGGGAAGTAATCAAACCGTTTTGGGTTTGTCGCTCCTTGGAATGTTAATAGCGCCGCCTCTTTTGTTGTACCCCGGAGCTGTACATCAAAATGTCTCCCTGGAGGCAGTTGGGTATTTAGTGCTTGTCATTTCGATGTTGGTTCCCATTTTTAAAGGTTGATTTAGACAAAATTATTTGATGGCTTGACGTTAACGAAAAATTAGGTTATTCTTGAGCAAGAATTGGCATACCATATACCAAATATAAGAGGGATTAGCGTGAATAGACAGTATTTTTATGTCGAGGAAGGTTTGCCGGAGGACAAGGGAAAGGACATAGCCAGGATGGATCCCGAGGACATGAAGTCCATTGGGGTGCAGGGGGGCGAATTTATCCTCATCAGAGGAAAGTCGCAGGTGGCCTTAAAAGTCTTTCCCAGTTCTACTGCCTTTCGCGGTTCAAAGTTGATCCAAATAGACAGCGTTGCCCGCGATAATATAGGCGTTCACATAGGAGATCCTGTCGAAGTATCAAAGGTCAATCCCATTCCGTTGAAGACGGTAATGTTGGACAAGGGTGGTCTCGCCCCCGACGAAGTCCCTCCTCGCGAAGAGCTTAAAAAGCACTTGCTGGGTCGAGCTGTAGTCATCTCCAACAAAGTGCCCGTCCTTCTTTATAGCGGCAGTGTCATTACCTTGAGGATCCAAGGCATGGCACCTTCCGTGGAGATAGGGCTTGTCACGAACGAGACGAGCATAATACTGGTGGATCAAACCCTCGATTCCAAAAAAGACCGTGTGAGCTACGAGGATATAGGCGGTCTCAAGGAAGAGGTAAAGAAAGTAAGGGAGCTTGTCGAACTCCCTCTGACTCGCCCGGATCTTTTTAGAAAATTGGGCATCGAACCGCCGAAGGGTATATTGCTTTACGGTCCCCCGGGAACAGGTAAGACCCTGATAGCGCGTGCCGTTGCCTCCGATTCAAGGGCTTACTTCATAGCCATTAACGGACCTGAGATCATGAACAAATACTACGGGGAAAGCGAGGCAAGGCTAAGGGAGATCTTTGAGGAGGCAAAGAAAAACTCGCCCGCGATCATATTCATAGACGAGCTTGATGCCGTGGCTCCCAAGCGGTCCGAAGTGGTCGGCGATGTCGAAAAGAGGGTCGTGGCACAGCTTCTTTCGCTTATGGACGGACTCAAATCTCGCGGCGATGTCATCGTGATCGGAGCCTCGAACATGCCCGAGCTGCTCGATCCTGCATTAAGAAGGCCCGGAAGGTTTGACAGGGAAATTTTTATAGGAGTTCCCGGTACTCAGGGAAGGGAAGAGATCCTTAAGATTCATACTCGGGGAATGAACCTGGCACCGGATGTAAATCTTCGAAAGATTGCAGAAGTAACACACGGCTATACAGGTGCCGACTTGGCTCAGCTTTGCAAGGAAGCCGGGATTCGCGCTCTGGAGCGTTACATGGATCGCCGCGAAACGGGCGACGTAACTGTCACAAAGGAAGACTTTGAAAGAGCTCTCAAGGCGATAGAACCTTCGGCCTTAAGAGAGATGATCGTCGAGATCCCGTCTGTGGGATTTGAGAGCGTAGGCGGGCTTGCCGATATCAAAAAGAATTTATTGGAACTGGTCAAAATACCTCTGCAGCACTCAGAAGTTTATGATGAATTCGGCTTAAAGAAGTCCAGTTTCATAATGTTTTTGGGACCTTCGGGTACGGGCAAGTCCTTGATGGCGAACGCCATTGCGAAAGAAGCAGGCTTAAACCTGATACACGTCACGCCCCCTATGCTTTTGTCCCATAAACGAGGCATAGAACAGGCAGTAAGCGATCTGTTTAAGCTGGCAAAAAGGGTATCTCCCTGCATATTGCTCTTCGATAGAATAGATGGAATGGTTGCAGCCTTGGGAAAGCGGTTTACAAATCAGTTAATAGTAGAACTGGATGCTAACAAGGAAGTTAATAACATCATCATAGCCATCGCCAATTCCCTTGATAACATAGATCCTTCTTTGATATCCGCAGACAGGTTGACGGCTATGCTTGCCTTTAACGTGCCAACCCTAGATGAAAGAAAGGAAATCCTTCAAATAATCTTCAAGAAGATACCTAACTGTGATGTGTCCTTGGATTATCTGGCAGAGATCACCGAAGGCCTTACCGGAGCGGACCTAAAGGCATCCGTGGAAAGGGCTTGTCGCAAGGTGATTTACAAAATGATATTCAAAAGGGGAGGTGATGTCCTGACCAACGAAGAGATGATGGAGGCGTTGCGGGAAATCAATAAAGGACAGGAGGTGTTTTTTAATGAGTCTTGATGCAAAGAAATTGTTCGAAGAGCCCAGTCTGATTCAGATCACGACTTGGGCGCGCGGTGTGCTGCAAAACAAGGATGCCAGGGATGTCGTCTTTGCGTTGGCTAGCGCCGGATCCAAAGAGGGCAAATATGCTCAAGCATGGGAAAACTATGTTGACCTTCCGGATAGGGTTGGTGTTCCTGTGCGTGCTTATGCTCGAGTGAGCGAAGAGCCCATCTTAAGCAAGTATATATATGAAAACGAAAATCCGGATGTAGTTGTGCTTACGGAAGAGGCTTTGGTAAAGGGAAACGATGTGTTGGCGGGTATAAAGCCGGGCGGTGTGTTGATCGTAAACACCAAGAGGGATCCGCAGTATATACTGAAGTTCTTGAAGGACACGACGTATCTCGGAACTATAGGATGCGTAGATGCTACGGGTGTCGCCGGTTATGTTCAGACGCTTTCCGGAGCAGAAGGAGCGACGGATGCTTCGGGTATAGGCGTAGGCGCAGGTGCGGTTTTGGCCGGAGCCGTCGTAAAGGCCAAACCGTTCGTTAAGCCTGAAAGCGTGTTTTCCTCAGTGAAGAACGAGCAAGCCTGCAGGTATGGCTACAACGAGGTCCATCTAATGACCGTAAATACCACTTTTCCCGCCTTCGTCCCTGCACCGAAAAAGCAACTAGGCGCAGACGACCTTCCCTTTGCAGGCACAGTGCCGTCAGTTAATAAGGAAAACGAAAAAAGGATAACCGGCAACTGGAGATCCGAAAGGCCTGTTTGGTCGAAGGAGCGTTGCACCAGCTGTTTGTTGTGCTGGGTAAGCTGCCCCGATGCCGTCATAACCTATAAGACTCCCGAGGCCATGGAGTTTAATAACCTGAAGTACTGTAAGGGTTGCGGCCTTTGCGCGGCGGTGTGTCCGACGAAGGCGATAACCATGGTACCAGAGTTGGATTTCGAGGATTAGGAGGTGAGATCCATGGGAAAGAAAAGACTTATAACCGGAGTGGTGGCCACCGCCGAAGCCGTCAGGCTTGCTGATGTGGATGTGATTTCATCCTATCCTATCAGGCCTTACACGGGCATCATGTCCGAGCTTGCAAGGATGATCGCAGACGGTGAGCTTGATGCCGAGTTCGTCCATGCTGAAGGCGAACACGCCCAGCTCAGCGTAGTGTACGGTGCATCTGCGGCCGGCGCAAGGACGTTTACGGGAAGTTCAGGCGTAGGCGTTACTTACGCCATGGAAGTTTACTCCCCAATATCGGGCGAGAGGTTACCGGTTCAAATGGCAATCGCCGACAGGACACTTGATCCTCCCGGAGACTTCGGATCGGAGCATACTGAGGCCGAGTCGTGCCGCGACCAATGCTGGATCCAGGGGTGGGCAGCTACGCCTCAGGAAGCTCTTGACCTTACACTTCTTTACTACAGAATAGGAGAAGATCCCCGCGTATTGCTTCCCCAATATGCATGCCAGGATGGCTACTTCGTATCCCATATAGCCGGTGAAGTAGAGATCCCCGACGAGGGCCAAGTCAAGGAGTTCCTGCCGCCTTACAAGAATAAGCATTCGCTCAACATCTACGATCCCATGATAATAGGTGCGCAGATAGAGCCCGAGATGGGGCCTCCTCTGCAGTATCAAAGGTACCTGGCGGTCCAGGAAGCCAAAAAGGTAATTGCCGAAGCTTATAAGGAATTTGGTGAGATCTTTGGACGGAAATACAGCCCCTTTGTGGAAGAATACATGACCGATGACGCCGAAGTAGTGATATTTATGCAGGGCGCACATACAGTGACGGCTAAAAATGTGGCACAAAAACTTCGAAATCACGGCGAAAAAGTCGGAGTCGTCCAGCTTCGCACCTTTAGGCCCTTCAATACCGAAGTTGTAAGAGATGTGTTGTCTAAGTTTAAGGTAGTCGGAGTCGTTGACAACTCCGTTAACTTCGGGATAGCCGGTGATGGCGGAGTGCTCCTTAGCGAAGCAAGGACAGCTCTGTACGGTTTGGGCGACAAGACCAAGACTGTCGGCTTCGTTGGCGGGCTCGGCGGAGAAGTCATAACGATGGAAGAATTCTATAAGATGTATGCCAAGCTGAAAGAGATCGCCAAGACCGGCAAGGTCGAGAAGAACTCTTACTGGCTGCCGTACGAGCTTTAAAGGAGGTGAAGATGATGTTAGAGACAATAAAGACCCTTCGCGATATGCCTCAAGAAGAATACTACGTTCCCGGTCACAGGACATGTGCCGGATGTGGCCCTGCTTTAGTATATAGATTAGTAGCAAAGGCTGCTGGCCCGAACACCATTTTCGTAGGTCCCACAGGTTGTATGTACGTCGCTAACACGAGCTACGGCTGCGGTCCGTGGGCTGTGCCTTGGATTCATGCGCAGATCACCAACGGCGGCGGCGTGGCCTCCGGCATAGAAGCGGCTTATAAGGCTATGATTAGAAAGGGCAAATATACAGGCGAGCGCCCGCATGTCATAGTGATGGCCGGTGACGGTGGTGCTACCGATATTGGGCTACAAGCTTTGTCCGGGATGATCTACCGCGGGCACGATGTGCTTTTCATATGCTACGACAACGAATCTTACGCCAACACGGGCATTCAGACCTCGCCTACAACTCCTTGGGGAGCGGTTACGACGTTTACTCCATCCGGCCCCGCCATACCTGAAGGTAAAAAGTTGTGGCCAAAAGACAATGCCCAGATGATAGCTCACGGACATCCTGAACTGAAATATTTGGCAACAGCTTCTCCGGCGTTTCCCGTGGACCTTTTTAACAAAGTAAGAAAAGGCCTTAACGTCGAGGGCCCGGCATATCTTCATATTCAAGCTCCTTGCCCCAAAGGATGGCAGTTCCCCTCAAGCAAGACGATAGAGATGGCCAAGCTTGCTCTTGACACGGGCATGTTTCAGTTATACGAGCTTGAAAACGGCAAGTATAAAATATCTTACATGCCCAAACAGCGCAAGCCTGTAGATGAGTACCTCAAACTGCAGGGTAGGTTTAAACACCTGAAACCGGAGCATATCGAAAAGATTCAAAACTTCGTAGATCAAAAGGTTAAGGCAATCGAAGTTGAGATAGCTGCGCTGTCGTAAGCTATAGGTAAGGTTGGCATCAACAAAAAACAGGCCCCCGTTTAACGAGGGCCTGTTTTTTGCCCCGATCAATTTATTCTCCGTTGGACAACTTTTTGACCTTGTCACCTTTCTTTACCGTGCCGCCCTTGATGACTGCACAAAATATCCCCTTTTTTGGCATGATGCAGTCGCCCGTTATCCTGTAGATCTCGCATTTGCTGTGGCACTCTTTGCCGATCTGGGTAACCTCAAGCAAGGCCTCGCCTACCTTTATCCTGTCTCCTACGGATAGGCTTTCCGTATCGAAGCCTTTTACCGTAATGTTTTCGGCAAAACTGCCCGGTCTTAAGGCGGGAATCTTTTCTTTCATTTTTTCTATGTCCTCAAGGGCAAGCAGGCTTACCTGTCTGTGCATGAAACCAGCATGAGCATCGCCCGTTAGACCAAGGCCTTCGACGAGCAACGCTTCGTTTGCTTCTTCCTTCACGGTACCCTTTTCCTTAGACATACATACCGCCCATACTACGCCTTCGCACATTGCTTCTCTCCACTTTCTTGTTTTTTGGTTTTGTCCTTTTTGGATAAATAATCTTCAATAGCCGCCTTGATTCCCTCTTCGGCAAGCAGTGAACAGTGGAGCTTCTGCGGCGGAAGCCCGCCTAAAGCCTCAGCAACGTCCTTGTTAGTAACTTTAAGTGCCTCGTCCAGGGTCTTGCCCTTGACCATCTCGGTCACCATCGAGCTTGTTGCAATAGCCGCGGCACAGCCGAAGGTCTCAAATTTTACATCTGCGATGCGATCGTCCTTAATTTTCAAATATATCTTCATCACGTCACCACATACAGGATTGCCGACCTCTCCAATTCCGTCTGCGTCCTCTATTCGTCCCACATTTTTGGGATTCATAAACAGCTCCATGACCTTTTCGGTGTACATATTGATTACCCCCTTTTGCCATAAGGAGACATTGCCCTTAACGACTCTACTACTTTTGGTAGATTTTCCAATACGTAATCTATGTCCTCATCGTTTGTATCTTTACCCAACGTCAATCTTAACGACCCGTGAGCCACCTCGTGGGGCAACCCTATGGCAAGAAGCACATGGCTCGGCTCCAGGCTTCCCGATGTGCAGGCCGAGCCGCTGCTTGCTCCTATTCCCAACGCGTCCAAGCGCAAAAGCAAGGATTCGCCTTCGATGTAGCGGAAGCAAAAGCTCGCGTGAAAGGGAAGCCGTGCTGTGCGATGGCCCGTCAAAATGACGTCCGGAATGTTCTTTAAAACTCCGTCGATCAGTTTGTCCCTAAGACGCGTCTCCTTTTCCATCTCACCCTTTGCAAGCCTTTCTGCGGCCAATGCGGCTGCCTCGCCAAAGCCCACTATTCCTGCTGTATTTTCCGTGCCGGAACGGAGCCCTCTTTCCTGACCGCCGCCATGAATGAGCGGAATGACTTTAACTCCTTTTTTGATATACAGGGCCCCCACGCCCTTAGGGCCGTACATCTTATGCGCTGCCATCGTCATGAGGTCTATAGGAAGATTTTTTACGTCGATAGGTATGTGCCCGGCAGCCTGAACGGCATCGCTGTGAAAGAGCACGCCGTGACTGCGACAAATGTTTCCTATCTCTTCAATGGGCTCGATGGTGCCTATTTCGTTATTGGCAAAATGAATGGATACCAGTATGGTGTCCGGGCGAATGGCGTGCTCAAGCTCATCCGGTCTTATCATGCCGTACTCGTCGACGGGCAAAACTGTTATATCAAAGCCCTCCTTGGCGAGCCATTGACATGTATCCAATACAGCGTGGTGTTCTATGGCAGAAGTTATGATGTGTCGCCCCTTGTCTTTTTTGGCGAAGGCTACGCCTTTTATGGCGAGATTATCAGCCTCGCTTCCTCCTCCTGTGAAAACTATCTCTGCAGGATCAGCGTTTATCAGCTGCGCTACCTGATTTCTGGCTTTATCAACTGCTTGTCTTGCCTTTCTGCCCCAAGCGTGCAGGCTGTTGGGGTTTCCAAAATCCGGTGCAAAAAAGGGCAGCATAGCATCAATTACCCTTTGATCTACAGGCGTTGTTGCAGAATGATCCAAATAAACGAAACGACTCATTTTTGTATCGCCTCTCTTTATTAGAGATACCTAACTTCTATAGAAGAGTTTATTCCTTGACATGTCGATTGTCAATGATACCATCCAATAGATGTGTTTTCGAAGATTGCTTTAAATATGCTGTTTATATGTGAACGGGCATGAAATTTTTAGCTTTGGATTTTGCGCGAGTTCAACTTAAGTTACTAGTCAAGGTTTTAATTGCCATTGGTCTTTGATATTTGGTATACTTACAAATAACAACACAAACTGACATATTATCGTAAGCGGGGATGAAAAATGGAAAATTCGAGCGTTATCAGACCTTTGGTCGACGTAAACATCAGCGATAAGGTGTTTGACGTGCTTAAAAAAGCGATACAGTACGGAGAGTTGAAGCCCGGTGATGTTCTTATAGAGCGGGATCTTGCGGAAAAACTCGGAGTTTCGCGTACACCAGTTCGGGAGGCGATACAGCGCCTTAAGTCGATGGGATTGGCTGTCCAAATTTCAAAGAAGGCCGTAATTGTTGCCAAGCCCACGCCCAAGGAAGTTATAGATACTTACGACGTCAGGGAGGTCTTAGAAGGACTTGCCGCGAGTAAAGCTGTTGACAACGTTACTGCCGAAGACATCTCCTACCTCAGGAAGTTGATGGAGGATATGCATCGATGTATCGAAACGAATGACGATGACGAGCTTGAGAAGATTCACATGCTCTTTCACGAACGCTTGTATAACCTATCGGGAAACAAAAAGCTTTACCATATATTGATGGATCTTAGGGAATGCATAAAGGCCTATACTCACGTGGGTTATTCTTTTCCCGGCAGAAAGCTGGAGGCAGCAAAAGAGCACGCTGAGATCTTAGAGGCTCTAATATCGCGAAATCCCAAAAAGGCCGAAGATTGGGCCAGGAAGCATATCGAGAGTTCAAAGGAAGCGTATATAAAGGAACTGCAAAAAGATTCCAGATAATAATGACCTAGCAAAAATTGAGCGATGATCATTCCTAAGATAACTCTGAAGTATTATATAAATTGAAAGATTATGTTTAAAGGCCGGTCGATGATTCTTTCGATACGGCCATCATTTTTTGTGACTTGTAGTGTTGGTGTATGTGGAGAACGTATTTTAATAAATAATGTCTTTTGAAATTTATGAGGATACTTTGGTGCAATTTCATTAACTGATCTCCGAGTGATTTTAGTAAAATAAATTGGTATTGTTTATTAAGCTGATCGCACGTCATATTTTATCTTTACCTTGACTCAATATAGTCAGTATGATAATATTCAATATCATCTATATTGGAATACCTTGGTATACCAGATCTGAGGTGTGAAAATGACCAGGAAAGAATTAGCGATTGCTATTTATAACCAAATAAAAGTAAATAAAATAGGTTATAACGGCAAATTGCCAAGTGAACGTGAATTAGCCTCCCTTTTCAATGTTACTCGTCCCCTCATGAGAGAAGCTCTTGCTATACTTGAGGCCTTCGGGATAGTCGAGGTGCGTGGGAGGCAGGGTATTTTCATCAAAGAAAAGTCATGGAATGAGATTACGCTTCCACTATCTTTTTTGGCTGACTGGCCATTGGATATCCTTCCCCAAGTTTTTGAAGCCAGAACTATCATAGAGCCTAAAGCCGCTGCCATAGCTGCAATAAGACACACGAAATCTGACATCGAGAAACTAAACGAGACATTAAATCAAATGGAGGAGCTTTTTGAAAAGGAGATACCTGAAAAGGCCTCTTTGGGAGAAAAGTGGAATTCTATTTTTCATATTTTGATAGTTTCGGCAGCACATAATGATGCCCTATCCAGAATGCACGAAAGTATCATGCGATTATATGAACGAAATGTCTCTTCCTTTCCCAAGAAAAACGCCCCTATGCCATTTGAAGAATGGCCAAAGGAAATTTGGTCTGAACATTTAAGTATACTCGATGCCATTGTGGCAGGAAACGAAAAAGAAGCCGAAATTAGAGCATATAGACATGTACTAACCTCGCAGGAACGAATTTATTGCCTTACACGCTCTTTGGGGCTCCAATTTTTTGAGCCACTTACAAGTGGTCATTTAATGGATTTAAAGGAGGAGAGATTTGATGCACGCGCTTGAAAAGATATTAGCTAGGGCATCGGGCAGAAATACAGTCCGAACAGGGGAAATAGTCGAAGCAGAAGTTGATTTGGCAGAGGTTAACGACCTTTATCTACAGGTCATAAAGTCGTTCTATGAAATGGGCGGAACATATGTAACTCATCCGGAAAGGGTTGCTTTTGTTTTTGACCATTATTCTCCTCCTCCTACCATAAAAGCTGCTGACAACCACAGGCAAATGAGGGAGTTCTGTAAAAAGATGGGTATCAAAATGCTTTTTGATATAGGCGAGGGAGTTTGCCATCAGTTGTTAGCCGAAAGTGGTCTGGTTGGCCCCGGGAAAGTTGTAATTGAGACGGATTCTCACGCAACTACACTTGGTGCCTTGGGAGCCTTTGCAACTGGGGTTGGCGCCACAGACTTGGCCATCATTCTTTTGACCGGTCGCCTCTGGTTTAAGGTACCTTCAATTATCAATGTTCGAATCGAGGGTAGCATGTCATCCGCAATCATGGCCAAAGACATAATCCTTCACGTCTTAGGAAGACTGAAGCAAGATGCGGCTATTTACAAGGCTATTGAGTTTACCGGCTCTACGATATCATCCATGCCAATGGATGAACGATTTGTGCTATGCAACATGTCGGTTGAGATGGGTGCTAAAACTGCATATATACATCCTGACGAAATAACGTTTGATTTCCTTAAAAATATTGGTAGGGAAAAGGAAAATTTTGAGATATTTACAACAGATGAAAATTTTTCCTATTCGGAGACCTACCATGTCGATATAAGCGGATTAGCTCCTCAAGTAGCTCTTCCGGGCAGCGTTGACAACGTCCGTAACGTCAAAGATGTAGAGGGAATTCCAATTTCTCAGGTTTTGATAGGCACCTGCACTGGCGGGAGACTGAATGATATTAGAGTTGCAGCTGAAATATTGAAGGACAAGCATGTCGCAAAGGGCGTTCGCTGCATACTAATCCCGGCTTCGAAAAAGATTTTTAGAGAAGCCTTAAAGAATGGTTACGTGGATACGCTTACTGAAGCTGGCGTTGTATTTGTAACGCCAGGGTGTGGGCCCTGTCTTGGTGCGCATGAAGGGGTATTAGCTCCTGGAGACGTATGCGTATCAACTTCGAGCAGGAATTTTCCGGGTCGTATGGGTAGCACTGAGGCTTCAATTTATGTTGCGTCACCAGCCACGGCCGCTGCTTCTGCCCTTTTTGGCAAGCTTGCTGATCCGCGTAATGTTATGTAGGGAGGGATGGAATTGAAGAGCTTAGATGTCATGGAGGGAAGAATATTCGTCTTTGGGGACAATATAGACACCGATCAGATTTATCCTGGCAGGTACCTGGAGCTGACGGAACCTCAGGATATAGCGGCCCATGTAATGGAAGGCGTGGACCCGGAATTTCCAGCCAAGGTAAAGGCCGGCGACATTATTGTAGCAGGAAAGAACTTCGGATGCGGTTCGAGTCGCGAACATGCCGTTATTACTTTACTGGCAGCAGGCATAAAAACAGTTGTGGCCAAATCATTTGCGCGTATTTTTTACCGCAATGCGATAAATCGGGGTCTTTGCGTCATAGAAGTTCCAGACTTAAATCTATCGAAAGTTCATAACGGCCTTACGGCAAGTATAGACTTACAAAGGGGAACAGCATCCTTTTCAAACGGATATGAAGTTTCCTTTATGGCGTTTCCGGAACATGTCCTAGATATCCTGGCAGCAGGTGGCGTTGTACCACTTTATAGAGCTAAGATGAAGAGGGGGTGACGAGAGGCGCTTACTCTTATTAAGGTTACTGACAGTCTTTGGATTGAAAATTATGCAATGAACAAAGAAGGAGGAGAGTGTTTATGAGGCGATTTGTGTTAGGTTTGATTACCATAATAATGGCGTTTGTGGGTTTGGGTTTATTAGGTGGTATGGCTGACGCAGCATATCCGGAAAGGCCAATTACCTATGTAATAGCCTTTAACCCTGGAGGGGAATCGGATATAACGGCCAGAGCGCAGCAGCCTTATCTTGAAAAGATCTTAGGTACACAGATTATAATTACTTATAAAATAGGTGGAGGCGGTGCTGTAGGCTGGTCAGAAATAGTGCGCGCAAAGCCGGACGGTTACACGATTTGCGGACACAATATACCACACATAATAGTTCAACCTCTTCAGCGTAAGGATACCGGCTACAAAACTTCAGACCTTAAAACCGTTTGCTGGTTTCAAGCGACGCCCAATATATTGGTAGTCCCCGTAAATAGCCCTATCAAGACGCTGAAAGATTTTGTCAAATACGCAAAAGATCACCCTGGTCAAGTCACGCTTGGTGGAAGTGGAAGCTACAGTGCAAACCATCTTGGGACAGTGGAATTCAATGAGTTGGCAGGAATCAATACCGTTTATATTCCATTTACGGGATCTGGCGATGCCGTCCCTGCTCTTTTAGGAGGGCATGTTAGCGGTTTAATGACATATACATCGATGTATATCAGCTATAAAGATCAAATGCGAGCCTTAGCTGTAGCCACAGATGAGCGTTTGCCCTTGTTTCCTGATGTGCCCACTTTCAAAGAGCTGGGATACAACTATGTCGAAGGTGCTTATAGGGGAATATGTGTACCCCCAAAGACCCCTGATGAAATCGTAAATAAACTGGCTGATGCCTTTAGGCAAGTTAACGAGACGCCTCAATTTAAGGAAATGATGGAGAAGATGGGATTTCAGCTGGTGTTCTATGGACCAGAAGAATCCAAGAAATTCATCGAAGAGCGCGCGGAATATTATAAGGATCTGATGGATAAGCTAGCGATTAAGTAACTGAGTTAGATGGTGGCCGATAAAGTCGGAAGGGGTGATTCGTCACAATGGAAATACTTTTGCAGGCTTTTATTAACGTACTTTCCGTTAAAAATCTTCTTGCAATGGTATTGCTTATACCGCTTGGGATGATGGCTGGAGCCCTGCCCGGGTTTACGGCCACCATGGCGGTATCAATTCTCGTGCCCTTTACATTCGTCATGAATCCGGTTATGGGACTTATATGCGTTAGTGCGGTTTATTGCTCGGCCATTTACGGTGGAGCCTTCCCGGCTATCCTCATTAATACGCCTGGTACTCCTTCATCGATTGCCACTTGCTTCGATGGGTATCCGATGGCTCAACAGGGAAGAGCTCAAGAAGCATTGTTTACCATTGCCTTTGCATCTTTAGTAGGGGGATTTATAGGGACAGTTGGCCTTATTGCTTTTTCGTTGCCCTTGGCAAAAGTGGCACTTAAGTTTGGCCCTCCCGAATACTTTTGGGTGAGCATATTTGGTCTTACCATCATTGCCGGGCTTTCGGGTGATTCTCTGTTAAAGGGAGTAGCCGGAGGAGTGCTTGGATTGCTGATAAGCACGATAGGTATTGCCCCAGTAGGCGGAGATGTGAGGTTTACTTTTGGCATATCGTCGTTTCAAGGCGGAATCGAACTAATATCTGTACTTATAGGTTTCTTTTGTATTCCTGAAGTCTTTAAAATGGCGCGCGACCCTTTGAGTTCGTACTTGAAGGAGACTCAAGATATGGCTAAGAAAGAGGGGTATAGAAGTGTCATACTCAAAGGGTTTCGTAACGCCTTTGCGGACATAACGAACTTGATACGTTCATCCGTAATAGGGCTTTTTGTTGGTATTTTGCCGGGCGCTGGAGGCAACATTGCCAACCTGATAGCTTATAATGAAGCAAAAAGAGCTTCTAAGAATCCTGAAAGTTTTGGCAAAGGAAATCCGCAGGGCATTGTTGCTACCGAATCCGCTGATAAAGGAACAATTATGGGGTCTTTTGTGCCACTTCTTACACTTGGCGTACCTGGATCTCCAGTTGCTGCGGTTGTTTATGGTGCGCTGATGATCCAAGGATTAAATCCTGGGCCGGAACTTTTTACGAAACATGCCGATATCACATATACATTCATGGTATCCTTTTTTGTCGCTATGGCACTTACTGTGTTAATAGGTATGTTTGCAGGTATGCTCTTTTATCAGATCATAATGCGAACTCCAATTCGCGTGTTGGTTCCCGCCATTTTACTCCTAACCATTGTTGGTTCTTATGCGGTTAGGAATAATTACATGGATGTCGTTTTTATGCTAGGAAGCGGATTTTTAGGGTATGTGTTGGCAAACCTTGGTTTTAGCCCAGGTCCTGTTGTGTTAGGGCTTGTTTTGGGTCCGATTGCCGAAAAAGGCTTGGTGCAAGGATATTTGATGGGAAACAGTATTTCGCCCGAAATGCCATGGGTTATATTTTTCACGAGACCTATATCAATCATTTTGATCATCATCTCTATAATTTCCGCTCTATGGCCACTGTATGCAGCTAAGAGGAGAAGGAGGGCTAATTAGCGATGCTAAATTCGGATTTTTACGGCGGCATCGTAATGCTCGGGTTTGCGGCACTCTTTTGGTCGCAATTGGAGGAATTTACCAAGTTTGGGATAATGTTTCCGGAAGTCATTATAATAATTCTAGCAATTTTGGGCGTTATAATCCTTGTAAAGTCTAAAATTAAGCCACAGCGCGTCAAGTCATTTGTTAAGGAGATCAACAAGCCTATGATCGGAACTATGGCGTTGTCTATAGTATGGATAGGTCTGGCAAATTATATAGGTTTTTTTGTAATCAGCGTAGTTTCGATGTGGGCAATCCAGTGGTTGCTGAGTGCAGAACGTAACCTCAAAAGCGCTGTCGTATCTTTAGCTGTATCTATAATAAGTGTTTCCTTCATATACTTCGTATTTACCAAATATTTATATATCTTTTTCCCAAGCGGTCTGCTTTTTTAAAATGAGGTGATCTCGCAATGTTGGTTAATATGAAATACGGAAAGACAGAAGTTTCCTTCGAAATCGATCACGACAGGGTTATTAAACTTCTAGAACCCAACGAGAAGCCCGGGATAGAAAATGCCATTGAAGGTGTGCAAAAGGCCTTGAGAAATCCTATAAGCACGCCTCCTTTAGGCGACCTTATCAGACAGCGAAAACCAAAGAACATAGTGATAGTCGTAAATGACATAACACGGCCTACTCCTTATGAATATCTGCTTCCTCCTTTACTTGAATGTCTTCACGAAAGCGGTGTTAGCAAAGACCAAATTACCTTTCTTACAGCTACGGGCATCCATGATCCCCATAGTTTCGAGCAAAACATTGAGGTATACGGGAGCAAACTGGTCAATGAATATAATTTTATTTCGCACTGTTCTGATGACGCTTCTTCGCTGGTCGATTTAGGCAAACTTTCAACAGGTTTTAAATTAACTGTTAATGAATTGGTAGTAAAGTCGGATTTCCTGATAACTTTAGGAGTTATCATGCCTCATTATTTTGCCGGTTTTTCTGGCGGCAGAAAAAGCATCCTACCAGGCGTAGCAAGCAGGGAATGCATTGAGAAGAATCACTCACGAATGTTGTATTTGATGGACGATCTTCCGCCAATAGAAAAAAATCCAGTTAGCCTAGAGATGATTGAAGCTGCCAGGCTTGTTGGCGTGGATTTTATTTTGAACGTAGTTACTAACAGCAAGAAAGAAATAGTAAAGATTGTTGCTGGAGACTTAGAGGAAGCGTGGTATGAAGGTGTGTCGATATCTTCTGATATGTATGAGGTCCCCATAGAGATGAAGGCCGATGTGGCTATTGTGAGTGCCGGCGGATTCCCAAGAGATATTAATGTCTATCAGGCACAAAAGGCCCTTGACCATGCCGATAAGGCTACAAAGGTAGGAGGTACTATCGTACTGATCGCTGAATGTCCACAAGGATATGGAGAAAAGACGTTTGAGGAATGGATGTATGAAGCCACATGCCCCGACGATATGATAAGGCGCATAAAAGAAAAATTCATCATGGGTGGACATAAGGCTTACGGAATATGCAAGGTTGCCAAAGAAAAGGAAATAATACTGATTTCTTCTTTATCAAAAGAAAGCACTGATAAGTTATTCATGCGAAAGATGGACTCGGTGGAAGAAGCTATAGGATATGTGGAAAAGAAATATAATAGTCCAAATTATATTTTGATGCCTGTTGGCAGCCTGACGGTTCCTGTTCTTTCTGCTAAATCCTGATAAGCGAGGTGGTTTTCATGGATCTGACCAATGACGAAATGATACAAAGGGCCCAAAAACCGGCTGAGGAAGCGTTGAAGCTGCATCGGTTTTACCAGGGCAAAATGCAAACGGTGCCCAAGTGCTGTATAAGGGACATATCTGACTTTGCCATCTGGTACACTCCAGGTGTAGCTGAACCCTGCAAGGAGATAAACAAAAATCCTGAGCTGGCTTATGAGTTTACGAATAAGGCAAATACCATAGCGGTCGTAACCGACGGGACAAGAGTCTTGGGTTTAGGCGATATAGGGCCTGAAGCCGGGCTTCCCGTCATGGAAGGCAAGTGCATGCTCTTTAAGTATTTGGGTGGCGTAGATGCCGTGGCTATTTGCCTGGATACCAAAGACCCCGATAAATTCATAGAGACAGTTAAATTGCTTACGCCTGCTTTCGGGGGAATCAACCTGGAAGATATCGCCCAGCCCAAATGCTTTTACATACTCGATGAGCTTCGAAAGGACTGCAAGGTCCCGGTATGGCACGACGACCAGCAGGGAACCGCTGCAGTAAACCTTGCGGGTCTTTACAGCGGCCTTAAAATAACCGGCAAGAAGATCGAAGACATAAAAGTCGGATTTTTCGGTTGTGGGGCGGCTAACGTCGCGACGATAAGGATCTTAATCAAAGCTGGCGCCAACCCCAAAAACATGCTCATCGCAGACAGCAAAGGGGTGCTGCACTCGGGCAGAAGCGACCTCGACGACGTTAAATACGATGTGAAGAGTCACCTTGCCCAGATTACGAACCCCGATAACGTGAGCGGAGGACCCGATAAGATCTTCGAAGATGCCGATGTGGTATTTTGTTACACCAAACCCGGTCCTGACGTGGTAAAAAAAGAATGGGTCGCAAAGATGGCGAAAGACGCCATGCTTTTTGCCTGTGCAAATCCCGTACCTGAGATATGGCCCTGGGAAGCCAAAAAAGCAGGCGCTCGCATCGTGGCCACGGGAAGGTCCGACTTTCCTAACCAGATAAATAATTCACTGATCTTTCCCGCTGTTTTCAGAGGAACGCTTGACGTTAGGGCCTCGGCCATAACGGACGAGATGTGCATAGCTGCAGCAAAGACATTGTCGGAGTGCGCCGAAAAGATTGGGCTGCATGAAGACTACCTGATTCCTACGATGGATCAGACGTGGGTATATCCGCAGGTCGCAGCTTCCGTTGGGGCGAAGGCCGTAGAGCAGGGTTTGGCGAAACTTCCTGCAACCAGGGATGAACTGGTAAAGATGGCGGAAGATAAGATAAGGTATGCCCAAGAGATGACGAAGCTTCTCATGAAAGAGGGTTTAATAAAATCTTTATGAATTGGTCTTGAGCCTATTGACAAATTTTAAAATACTTGGTTAAATTACCTTAAGTTCAGTTGGGAGCGTGGAATGTTGATGCTGACATCTCTTCGAATAAGACGAGCTAGACGTATAAGACCTGACTCCGCTCAGCTGTCCCATATGAGGGCAATGAGGGGGAAAGTAGGTCTGTGCTCGTCGACAGAGAGGGGATGTAGCAGCTGAGAGCGTTCCTCGAACGTAGCCGGATCGAAGAGAGCCCCTGAGCCAGTTCCGAAGAAAGGTTAAAACCAAGTAGGAACTCGGGTGGCCTCCGACAAAAGGCCGGCAAGAGGGCAGGACCAAAGAGGTCTTAGCCAAGAAGGGTGGCACCGCGGGCAATTAAAGGCTCGTCCCTTAAGTGGGACGGGCCTTTTTATTTTATGAACATAATATGATTAAGGAGGAATTGTGATGTACAAGGGAAAGGTAGTTTTAGCTTACAGTGGAGGGCTTGATACTTCTGTTGCCATAAAGTGGCTCATGGATCAGGGCTACGATGTTGTGACGTTTACTGCCGATGTCGGCCAGACCGTTGACTTGGAAACCTGCAAGGAAAGGGCGCTTCTTATAGGCGCTTGCAATGCCTATGTCATGGATCTCAAGGAAGAATTCGTACATGACTTCGTGTGGCCTGCGCTGAAGGCAAATGCCATGTATCAGGGAACTTACCCATTGACGTCGGCACTTTCAAGGCCCCTTATATCCAAATATTTGGCAAAGATCGCGGAGATGGAGGGAGCTGTGGCAGTTGCTCACGGATGCACGGGAAAGGGTCAGGACCAGGTCCGCATAGAAGTTTGCACGAGGGCGTTAAAGCCTGAATTGAAGGTCTTGGCTCCCGTAAGGGATTGGCACTTTTCCCGAGATGACGAGATAGATTATGCCAAGGAACACGGAATACCCATTCCCGTCACAAAGAAAAGCCCTTACAGCATCGATGAAAACCTGTGGGGACGTTCCATCGAATGCGGCCCCCTTGAGGATCCATGGAACGAGCCTCCGTCAGATGCTTTTACGCTTACGGTGGATCCCTGGAAAGCGCCCGATGATGTGAAGTACATAGAAATAACCTTCAAGGAAGGTTTACCCGTAGCCCTGGATGGCGAACAGATGGACGGCGTCACATTGATCGCGAAGTTAAACGATATTGCCGGCAAATATGGCGTCGGGCGAATCGACATGATCGAAGACAGGTTAGTTGGGTTTAAGAGCAGGGAAGTGTATGAATGTCCCGCGCCGGTCGTGTTGCTCCAGGCCAAAAAAGCCCTCGAGAAGATGACGTTGGCCAAGGATTTGATAGCGACCAAAGCTGATCTTGAACTGAAATATGCGGAGCTTGCCTACGTGGGCTACTGGTTTTCGCCCTTGAGGGAGGCGTTCGACGCCTTCTTTAACGAGGCCCAAAAGGTCGTAAATGGGATCGTAAGGGTGAGGTTGTATAAGGGTCAAAGCGTTGTAGTAGGGCTTAAGTCTCCCAACTCCCTTTATGTGAACGACCTTGCCACATACTCTGCCGGGGACACCTTCGACCACTCTTCGGCAGTCGGCTTCATAAACATTTGGGGTCTTCCCATAGTCACATGGAAGCAGGTGCACGGATCTAAGAAAGGCGAGTGTGCATGCGATGCCACCATTAGCAAGGAGACCGTAGGGTCCAGCTATAAAGCTTAAAAAAGAAAGTAGGGGTGACGTTGAAGCCTTTTTGACGTTGCCCCTATTTTCTGCTATTTGCGAGGTCTTTGAGCTCTTGGAGTTGATTTTGCGTGATATTTGGTGTCATGTACCCGCAGTAAGCAGTGTTGTTTTGATATAAGGGTTCTGTCCTGAGCTGCGGAAAGTTTTTGGCGCATTCCTCGAACATTGCTGTTCCGGGGATTGGCGAGTACTCGGCCAATTTAACGGTTGCACCTAAGGATTTTACGAATAAAATTGCTTTCTTTACGCTCTCATAGCTTTGGCCTGGCAAGCCCACCAGAATGTAAGTCTCTAAATCCTCAAGGCAGTAACCGGCATTGAGCAAGTTTTCCACGGCCTTGACGTATTGCGAGTTGCAGACCTTGTCGGAGCTTGCCCTTTGAACGGCCGGGTCGGTGCCTTCAAAGCTCAACCGTATAGTCTTAAAACCCGTCTTAAAGAGGTAGCGTGCGCAAAGTTCATCTATTTCCCTCACGTGCAGGCCGTTAGAAGTATGAAAGCGAAGATCTGAAAAACCCTCTTTTAACCGCTCGCATAGGGGGTAAAAATGCCTTTCCTTGTCCATCAAAAGAGCATCATCATAAAAGGCCATATCTTTAACTGAAGAAATGCCGGCCTGGAATGATACTTCGTCGATGACTTCGTCGATGAAGCGCTTGCCGTATTGGGGCCACAGTTTACCAGAAGCGCAATATTTGCAGCGCATGGGACATCCTATAGATGTAATAGTCACGCCATAATCAGGGCTTTCGTAGAGGTCCAAAGCTGGCTGACGCAGGGGAAAGTCAAGGTAGGTCGTTTGAACTCCGTCAACGCCGCAGGTTTGAGCGTGATCCGGGCACAGTTGAGCATATATGCCTCCCAGCAACAACGGAGTATCGGGAAAACGCCGTTTTATTATGTGGATGCACCATCGTACGCCAAGATACCAATATGTCATGCCTGACGTGACTAAAATTAAATCGGGATTTTTTACCTCAGAAAGCCTTTCCTCGAAGGCTTCCTTCGTTATGCCGAATTGGTAGAACCTGCGCGGGATGCCCCGATAAGCTTCGGGCTTTTCGACCCTTGTTCTTTGGGTCTTATAGCGCCCAAAAGTCTTTGGTTTGTCGCGTCCTTCATATATACAATCGATAAGGGTGACGTCATTTCCCAGCTCCCTCAGGTAGTCAAGGATATAAAGCAGACCCAAAGGCTTTGCCCAGAGGTCAAAAAACGCAAAGTCAAAGATCGGCGGGTTAACCCCAAGTATCTTTTTATGGCACAAGTTTTTTAAAAACGACGAGTAATCGCCCATGTTTAAAGTATATCAAATTATCCTGATATGCAGGCCGGAGTATGTCCAAAAACAGAAAATTCGACAAAGGCGTGTCAAAGCAATTTTTAGCCCGTGAAAGGTTGCCCAAATGATCTTAGCGATTAAAATAAAAAACTGTGCCCGCGTCATCTTCATTTAATCGCTTGGAGGTGTTGGTCTTGTTGATGGAACTTGTAAGAGCCGCAAACGGCATCTTGTGGGGTAACCTTATGATCTGGTTGTTGCTTGGGACGGGGATCTTTTACACCGTTCGTCTGGGCTTCCCGCAGTTTCGTTGCTTCGGGCATATCTTTAAGGTGCTATTGGGAAGCAGAAAGGCTGAGGAAAAGGGAATTTCGTCATTTCAAGCCCTCTGTACCGGTTTGGCCGCCCAGGTGGGAACCGGAAATATAGCAGGTGTAGCTACGGCACTTGTTTCCGGTGGTCCTGGTGCTGTCTTTTGGATGTGGGTGACGGCGCTGGTTGGCATGGCGACGATATCGGCCGAGGCCGTTTTGGCACAGCTTTTTAGGGTAAAAAATCAAGACGGAACATATCGCGGAGGACCTGCCTACTATCTTGAAAGAGGGCTTGGCCAAAGATGGATGGGCGTTCTTTTTGCTATAAGCATAATACTTGCGATGCCTCTGGTATTTAACGCAGTCCAGTGTAACTCAATAGTCGCAGGGGTCAGAGGAGCGTTCTTAAAGGATTCTTCAGCCGGTAATATAGAGCTTTATCTTGGCATAGCCGTTGCCGCCGTTACGGCCGTGGTCATCTTTGGAGGACTTAGGAGAATTGCCCGTGTGGCTGAAGTGGTTGTGCCTTTCATGGCCATCTTGTATATAAGTATTGCTCTGGTAACTTTGGTTTTAAATATTCACCACGTTCCGGATATAATTGCCTTAATTTTTAAGAACGCTTTTGGCGTCAGGCAAGTCGCGGGCGGCGTGATGGGTCATACGGTGTCTCAGGCGCTGAGGTATGGCGTAGCCAGGGGGCTTTTTTCCAATGAAGCCGGCATGGGGTCAACGCCAAATGCTCATGCCACAGCCGAAGTGAAACACCCTGTTCGACAGGGTTTTACGGCCATGTTTGCGGTGTTCGTGGATACCATAGTGATTTGCTCTGCTACGGCACTTTTCATATTGCTGTCAAGCCAGCTTGACAGCGGCCTTACGGGAGTGGAATTGACTCAGGCTTCGCTCACTAAGATTGTGGGCTCATGGGGGGCATACTTTTTGAGCATAGCTTTGATGTTTTTTGCATGGACTTCCATATTGGGTAACTACTACTACGGAGAAAGCAATCTCATGTATCTCTTCCCCGGTTCGTTAGGCAGGGTAATGCTTTATATCTATAGAGTCTGCGTGCTTGGTATGGTCATATTTGGGGCTGTAAGTTCAGTTCCTTTCGTGTGGGAGCTCGCGGATTTCTTCAACGGATTGATGGCCTTGCTCAACTTGGTGGGCATACTTTGCCTGTCAGGTCTGGTTGTAAAGATGTTTAAAGATTACGAGCGTCAGCTGGAGGCAAACCCAAACGTCGATCCGGTATACATCAGGAAAGATTAAGGCTGTCATAGATGAATACGAAGCTGGCCGTGGCGGTCTAAAGCTCGCAAGACCGCCGACCGGCTTCAATTTTTGCTGCTTAAACCATCTATTATTTGAGGTCCGCTGCTTGTGCCTATCCTGGACGCCCCGGCCTGTATGAAGGCATAGGCAGTCTTGAAATCTCTGATGCCTCCCGCAGCCTTTACGCCCATATGGTCGGGTACGTTTCTTCGAAGCAGCGTCACATCTTCAATCGTGGCCCCGCCACTTCCAAAGCCGGTCGATGTCTTGACGAAGTCGGCACCCGCCTCGGCGGAGATACGGCAGGCCATCGCTTTCTCCTCGTCCGTCAAATAGCAGCATTCCAGTATCACCTTGACGATGGCACCGCCGGCAGCTTTTACGACGGCTGATATGTCTCTCGAGACGAGCTCGTAGTTGCCATCCTTTAGCGCTCCGATGTTAACCACCATGTCCACTTCATTTGCGCCCTCGCCGATGGCGCGTTCGGTCTCAAAGGCCTTGGCTTTGGGAAAGGTCGCTCCGAAGGGAAAACCGATTACCGAAACGACATTTACGCCACTTCCCTTTAGAAGCTCTGCTGCCTGCTTTATCCTGTATGGATTTACGCATACTGCTGCAAAACGATATTGCAACGCTTCTTTGCATAAACATTCTATGTCGCGGCCGGAAGCCTTTGGATTTAAATTTGTGTGATCGATATATCTTGCCATTTCCTCACGGGTCATATCCGGTTCCTCCCTTGTGATGTAAGCATGTTTGTATCACAATAACATCCTTAGAAGGACATGTCGAGGTCGTTGTCTTTCCAGCGGTCAGCTTCATATTAGTTTTTACTATCATATAACAAAAGGTATTATGAATTGCTTCTTAAAGGATGAAGCTCTAAAATAATATGTAAAGTGTACATTGCTGTCATTGTGGGACAGCATCACAAAAAGTGTCGTTAAGGGGGAGAAAAATGATTGACAAGAGTTTAATCTCATCGCTTACCCAAGCGGATCCCCAAGTTTTCGGGATGATGGAGGGAGAGTTGGCCAGGCAGCGTGACGGTTTGGAGCTCATAGCATCGGAAAACTTTGTTTCGCTAGCGGTCCTTCAGGCCCAAGGTTCGGTACTCACAAATAAATACGCAGAAGGATACCCTCATAAAAAATACTATGGCGGTTGCGAATATGTCGAAAACATCGAAGAGCTGGCCATAAAGCGGGCATGTGAACTTTTCGGAGCCGAACACGCAAACGTTCAGCCACACTCAGGTACCCAGGCCAACATGGCCGTTTACTTTTCGGTTATGGAGCCGGGAGACACGCTCCTTGCCATGAACCTTGACCAAGGTGGTCATCTTTCGCACGGACATCCTTTGAACTTCACGGGCAGGTGGTACAAGGTCGTACCTTACGGAGTCAAACCGGATACCGAGACGATCGACTACGATGCCGTTGAGGCCTTGGCCAAAGAGCATAAGCCCAAGGTAATAGTAGCCGGAGCAAGCGCCTATCCGCGTTTCATAGATTTTAAGCGTTTCAGTGAGATAGCCCAGGAGGTAGGCGCGATCTTGATGGTCGATATGGCTCACATTGCAGGGCTCGTTGCCGGCGGAGCACATCCAAGCCCCGTTCCTTACGCCGACTTCGTCACGACCACTACCCATAAAACATTGCGCGGGCCTAGAGGTGCTTTGATCCTGTGCAAGGAAAAATATGGCGCACAGTTGGATCGGACGGTCTTTCCGGGCATCCAGGGCGGTCCTTTTATGCACGTGATAGCAGCCAAGGCGGTATGCTTCCACCTGGCCATGCAGCCTGAATTCAAGGAGTACGCAAAACAGATAGTTGCAAATGCTAAGGCTTTGGCCAAAGGACTTAGCGAGCGGGGCTTCAGGCTCGTGTCCGGAGGCACGGATAATCACATGATGCTGGTAGATCTAAGGAGCAAGAAGATCACGGGCAAGGAAGCCGAAAAGGTCTTAGAAAGCGTAGGGATCACCGTAAACAAGAACATGATACCTTTCGATCCCGAAAAACCCATGGTGACAAGCGGCGTTCGCATAGGAACGCCTGCCCTTACCACACGGGGAATGAAAGAAAAGGAGATGGATATCGTCGCTGACCTAATAGACAGGGCGTTGTCCCATCCTGACTCTGAAAGTGAAAAGGAAAAAGTGCGTAGCGAGGTTAAGGAACTTGCTCACCGTTTCCCGCTTTACCCGGAACTGAGCAACCCTTGGGGTTAAAGGGTATTTAAAGAGTTTAGCGGAAACCGGCCTGCGCCGATGAAGGAGTAGGCCGGTTTTTTAGTCAAAATGCCTTAGTCCTTAGTCTAAAAATACCTCAGGCGGAGCTTTGGGAAGCTCGGTCAAAGCTTCTCGTGCCGTCGATACTTTCTTTGATGCCTTCTCCCGGTATTGTGCGATTTTTTTACTCCATGAGGCGTCTTGGATGGAAAGAATTTGAACCGCAAGGAGGGCGGCATTGACGGCCTGTCCTATCCCTACGGTCGCGACGGGTATTCCCGGAGGCATTTGAGCGATGGCAAGCAGGGCGTCCATGCCCTTTAATGGACCGGCTTCTAACGGGAGGCCTATGACGGGAAGCGTTGTATGAGAGGCCAAAACACCCGGCAAAGCGGCTGAAAGCCCCGCTGCAGCTATAATTACCATGATACCACGACCCCTTGCCTTTTTTGCGTAGTTTACCACGTCGTTTGGAGTTCTGTGGGCTGAAGCTATCGTTACTTCAAAAGGAACTTCCAATTCCTTCAATACGTCAAAAGCGCCTTTTAGGCGCTCTACATCCGAGTTCGACCCCATCACGATGCCTACGAGCGGTTTGTCCATTGTAAATCCCCCTAAAATAAAAAATAGAGAAAAGCATTTCTGTGATACTTTGCAGTGTATTGTAAAAATCTGCAATCATGCAGATCCTACGTATTATGGCTGAATAAGCTTTACCTAAAGTATAACAAAAATAAAAGTTGATTGTAATTTATCTTATTTTGGATATAATAACATAACAGATGATGAGTACTGTCCATTATAGTGTATAAAAAGGGTTGGGTAAGGCAAAAAATGTTAAGGGCCCCCTTTCCTCTAGCAAGATGAAGCTTGAACAAACCTAACTACCAGGAGGGATTATGGATGGCCCATACTAAGTTATCATCGACACAGACATGTTGCAACACTTATTTTCCAAAGACGAAGGTTTAGCCAAGCTAACAGAGCAAGTCTTAAACCAGATACTTCAAGCTCAAACCTCAAAGCAGTTAAGGGCAGAACCTTACGAACGAACCGATGAAAGACAAGGATATAGAAACGGTCACAGGGAAAGGTCGCTTACGACTAGGATAGGAAAGTTAGTTTTAGAGGTGCCGCGCCTGAGGTCTGGCAAGTTTTCGACGGAGATCTTCGAGCGCTGCCAAAGAAGCGAGCAGGCGCTGCTTATCTCCCTCATGGAGATGGTAATAAATGGCGTATCCACTCGAAAGGTGAAAAACGTAGTTGAAAAGCTGTGTGGAGTTGTTTTTTTCAAATCAAGCGTATCAGAGCTTTGTAAGAAGCTAGATCAGACTGTGAAGGCGTGGAACGAGAGGGACTTAAGCGAAAAGAAATACCCATTTATCTTGGCGGATGCCTTGGTCATAAGGGTGCGAAAGTGCGGTAGGGTTGTACCTTAAAGCGTGCTTGTAGCCTGTGGGATAAACAGGGAAGGCTACCGAGAGATATTGGGCTTAAGATTAGGTGACGGAAAGTCTTAGGCAAGTTGGTCTCAATTTTTTATAGAGCTTATAAAGAAGAGGACTTAAAGGTGTAGATTTAGCGGTCTCAGACGATCATAAGGGGTTGGTGAAGGCCATAATGACACATTTTCAGGGCTCAAGCCGGCAGAGGTGTCAAACCCATTTCCTTCGTAACATCTTGGAAGCCTGTCCAAAGTCGCTTCAAGGTAAACTGCATGCTCGTGTAAAACACATCCTTGAAGCTCCCGATACGGATACGGCAAGGAAGCTCTTGGATGAAGCGGTAACAGAATTTGAAAGGCTAGCACCCAAGGCAATAGAAAGGCTTGAAGCAGGCTTTGAAGATGCAATGGCAATAATGGCGCTTCCCGAATGCGTCAGGCGCAGGTTACGTACTACAAACGCCGTAGAGCGTCTAAACCGTGAGATCAGGAGGCGAGAAAGGGTCATAGGTATATTTCCGAACAAAGAATCGGCGTTAAGGCTAATTGATGCAGTGCTCGTAGAGATAGATGAGTCATGGACAACCGGCAATAGGTATTTGGATATGACTGAATACCTATTATGGAGAGATAAGCATGAAAAGGCGAGGTCAGATGGAGAAGAGAAAACTGAAGAGTGCAGCCTAGCGGAACTCCACTAGGCTGCAAAAGATACCAGAGGGATTTTACACACAAAAGTGGGCTTGACCCAGATGATGTGATAAAGTTGTGAATTATAATCCTTTAATATATACATATTTAGCACTGATGTTGCGAAGAATTCATAATTTGAGTCCTTTGAAAAAGTGGAAGTGTCTTTTGTATTGGACATATTTTTAAGAGATGGTCTTTTAAAAAATCTTTAGCTCTAGCAAGTTTGCCGGCAACCCCGGTAATATTAGCTTGTTATGTGCAAGAGAATAAGAGGGGAGGAAATGGTTATGAGTATAACGAGAAAAGTTGCAATTGTTGCTTTAGCGTGTATGTTTTTGATGGGTTCTTCCTTTGCATTTGCTGCTGAAAAGGTTATCAAGTTGTCCCATCTTAACCCCCAGCAACCATTTGAGGTTGCCACGGCCGCGATGTCTGCTGTATTTAAGAACATTGTCGAATCGGAGAGCAACGGATCCATTAAAGTGGAGATTTATCCCGCTGGGCAATTGGGCAATGAACGTGAAACCATGGAGCAAGTGCAACTGGGAGTAGTTCAAAGTTACATTGCCTCTGCAGGAGGAATAGCAATATTTTATCCTCTTTATAGCGTATTGGATATACCTTTTGCTTTGCCCAATTATGAAATAGCATGGGAGGTTTTTGACGGTCCCTTTGGTCAATATCTCTCCAAGGATATTGAGGATAAGACTGGTTTCAAGGTGCTTGGCTTCGGTGAATCGGGAGGGTTTTTTCAAATAACAAATAACAAAAGGCCCATTAACAGTGTGGAAGATATGAAGGGCTTAAAAATCAGAACCATGACAATCCCAACGCATGAGGAATTAATGAGGCTTTATGGGGCTGCTCCGACTCCTGTCGCATGGGCCGAAGTTTATACAGCTTTGCAGACAGGTGTTGTTGACGGGCAGCATAATCCCATTCCCATTATCCTTACCGGAAGGCTTTACGAAGTTCAGAAATATATAACTATAACGAATCACATGTACAGTCCCTACTGTTGGGTGATGAACAAAGATTTTTACAATTCTCTAAGCGAAAACGAGAAGGAAATAGTGGATCGGGCAGCAAGAGTAGCCATTGTTTCGGGCAGGGGACTTAACAGAATCATCGAAGCATCCGATAAAGGTTTACCAGCTTTAATTCAAGCCGGCATGGTGGTGAATACGCCTTCTCCTAAGGCTATGGAGGAATTTAGGCGCATCGGGAGAGAAGGAATGATGAAATTTATTGAAAACAGGTTCAAAAATGAGGGTGTAGAATTAGCCCAGAGATTTTTACAGGCGATTGACGAAGCTATGAAGTAGAAAGTGATAATGCTTGCAACTTTTGGAGAGCAAGGGAGCAATGCCTTGCTCTCCTTTTGGTTGCGAATTTAGGAGGACTAAAATGCCAGAAAAGGTAGAAAAAGATGTCAGTGGCAGTTTTTTTCAGGTTGTGAATACGATTGGAAACTGTTTGGAAAAAGCTATTTCAATCCCAGTTTTTATATTTTCGATAGCAATGACTATTACCGTTCTTCTTGGTGTTTTTTATCGCTATTTGATTAGATCTCCTCTTGGTTGGACGGAGGAATTGTCAAGGTATTTGATGATATGGATGGCTTTCCTGTCAGTTGCATTGTGCATATGGAGACATGAACATGTTGGCGTAACTCTTTTTATTAAAAAAATTCCCATTAAAATAGCCAAAGCAATAGTATTATTTTCAAATATATTAGTATTTTATTTTTTATATGTATTGACGAAATATGGCTTTATAATGGCAGACAAGGGAAAATATCAAATTTCAAGCGCGTTAAATACGACAATGAAATGGTGGTTAATGGCTGTACCGGTAAGTTCAATTGTTTGTATGTTTTTTTTGGCCTGCAAAATGTTTCTCGACATTAAAAGGTCAGATATAGATGAGATCTTAATGTCCGAGGAAGTATTGGATGCTGTAAAAAGAGAAGAAAAACTGGATATTTGAACAATCATTACACGATAAAGAAAGGAAGATTAATTTGACGAGTTACATAGCCATTTTGTTCGCTATTTTCATTATAATTGGTATGCCAATTGGCTTTGTCCTTGGCGTAACTGGTCTTTTTGGAATGCTGAAAACCGGAATTCCCGCAGCGTTACACCTGGTGCCTCAACGCTATTTCGCCGGGGTAGATATGTTTACTTTAATGGCAATGCCTTTCTTCATTTTGGCTGGCGAAATTATGAATAAATCTGGAATCACATCACGATTGGTCAAATTTAGCAATGTTCTCGTCGGTCATTTGCGAGGCGGTTTAGCCCATGCCAATATAGTGGCATCTATATTCTTCGCCGGGATAACCGGAGCGGCAGTTAGTGATACCGCAGCCATTGGGTCGATGTTGATTCCGGGAATGGTAAAGGATGGTTATGATAAGGATTTTTCTGCTGCTGTTACAGCAGCTTCATCAATTATTGGGCCGACGATCCCCCCGTCAAACATAATGGTTATCTATGGAGCCTTTATGCAGGTCTCGATAGCAGGTCTTTTCTTGGCAGGTTTCATCCCTGGCCTGCTAATTGCTGCCGTCGAGATGATCGTAACCGCGAGAATTGCCAAAAAGAGAGGCTATCCGGTGGGAGAGCGAAGGGCTACTTTATCGGAAATCTGGAAAGCTTTTAAAGAGGCTGCTGTAGCCCTAGTCATGCCCGTAATTATTTTAGGCGGTATCTTAAGCGGGCTATTTACTCCGACGGAAGCAGCTTCTGTAGCGGTGGCATATGCCTTTATAATAGGCCATTTTGTTTACAAAAACATAAGCTATAGAGATCTTTGGCCTCTCTGTATGAAAATGGCTCGCACAACAGGAGTAGTCTTTTTAGTCATAGCTACAGCGACGATTTTGGGTTGGGTCTTGACAATGGAGCAAATCCCAGAAAAGGTTGCAACGCTGATGTTAAGCATTAGCACCAATAAGTGGATCATCATAACCATGATTTTGATATTACTCCTCTTCATCGGCATGTTCATGGATATTACAGCTGCTTTGATCATTTTGGGGCCAATCTTACATCCTTTGGCTGTTAGCTTAGGCTTCGATCCGATTCACTTTGGAATCATCATGGTTCTGTCTCTCAACATAGCTTTAATGACACCGCCCGTGGGAGCTTGCCTGTTTGTTGCCTGCGGTATAAGTAAGATTACTTTGGAACAACTTAGCAAAGAGATATTCCCCTATATAATAGTCGTTTATATTGCCCTGATTATCATTACTTTTATCCCTGGAATTGCTATGTTGTTGCCCAGGATGTTCGGTTTCGCAAATTAACTTAAGGTCTATTTTGACGCAGCTGCATCTTTGAAGGGGTTTCGGCAGGCTTCATGCAGTATTTATTCAAGTACTTCCCAGGAGGGGATGCCTCTGTATATGATTTTCCGTCCAATACCCAGGTAGGTTCAGTTGTTCTGACTTTGTAATTGACGAAATCGAAAAACCATAGCAAACATCTCGGGTCGATGATATCAACTTCAAAGACATCATTAAAATTAGAGTGCAGATTTCGCAGCAAAGCTCCTACCGACTCACTGTCGGCTCTTCGGAAAAGGTTTGCATTTCCTCGTCCCGATATTGGTAAGATGTTCAGCATGTTGCCGTGTAAGGTTTTTCCATGAATATCTTTATCTTGTGTTTCTTCATGTAATTCTACCTCCACGCGGCATTAAGGGGTTGCAGTAACCATGTTTACGGCATAATTATAACAATTTTTAACTAGGGCAGATAACCTTTCAAAATTTTTTGAAAGGCCCATGAGGAATAGCTCGGTTCTTCATCTTTGTGAGTTAGCATGAGGAAGTTAAAGCTCAATTCATCGATTCCAGAGAGAGGAAGCTCGATAAGGCTTCCCTGGCCGATGTCTTCTTGGACGCTGAGCTTGCTCGTCAGTGCCACTCCCACGCGATGTCTCACCGCTTCCTTCAGAAGATCGATATTGCCGACGTCAATGATGGTATCTATATGTATGTGATGTCGTTTCAAAAAGGCGAGGGCTATCTCGTTAATGCTTGACGGAGTAGATGCGAATACAAGAGACTCTCCCGACAGTTGCGTGGGTTTTATTTTTCCCACTTCGCGCCACGGATGTCCTGGCCAGGCTATTAAGGCCATGCGATCTTCATATATTTTAGTAATTCTTAAGTGAGGAGAAAAGGCGGCAGCTCCGTCGGGCATGAAGCCAATGTCAACTGTTTTGGATTCGACAGCGGATTTTATCTCACTCGCATCGAGAGTGTGTAAGTACAGATCTATTTTTGGGTAGCTTTTATGAAATTCCAAGAGGGGATTCATTAGAAGATACTGTGCCAAATGATGGGTGCTTGCGATGTTTAATTTTCCAACCTCCAGGTTTTTGCTGGCCTTGAGTTTTTCTGCTATAAGCTCGGAAGTGTCAACGATCTCCCGGGCGATATCCCGGAAAATTTTGCCCTCTGCAGTAATGCAAAGACGCCTGCCCCTTTTTTCGAAAAGTTTGATATCAAATTCCTCCTCCAGAGCCTTAATTTGCTGGCTTACGGCCGACTGAGTGATGAAAAGTTTAGAGGCAGCCTGCGTTATGGACATTTCATCGCAAACGGCGAGAAAAGTCTTTAACTGTTGTAGGGTCATCTCCGCGATCTCTCCCTTTATCATTTATATAAGACATGTCTAAAGTATATCAAAAATATTTATTAATTGTAACTTATAGTATATCAGTTATAATAAAGACCAACAAATGATTCCCACAATGGTGAGGTTAGTGCATTGATGCAAGAAACCGTTCAAGCGATTGCGGGACAGGTCTCACCTCAAACTATAACGGAATTATGTTCTAAGTTGATATCCATCCCCAGTACGTCAGGCAGGGAGGAAAGGATTGCCTATTATGTCCACGACCTCATGCAATCGCTTGGTTACGATGAGGTAATCATGGACGAGATGGGAAACGTCGTCGGAAAGATGGCGTTTAATCCCGGCGGGAGGCGCCTCCTCTTCGAGGCACAGATGGATCACGTAGGCGTTAGCGACGCTATTGAGTGGTCCTTTTACCCCTATGGAGGAACGGTCATTGACGGCCATATCTGCGGAAGGGGATCGGTTGACGCAAAAGGCAGCCTTGCCTCCATGATCATTGCAGGTGCCGAACTAAAAAGACATTCGGGTGACCTTTACGGTGAGCTTGCCGTTGCTTGTGTAGTCAATCAAGAAGTTGCTGAAGGTGTAGCTTCATCTAAAGTGTATGAGATCTTCGAGCCCGACGGAGTTGTGATAGGAGAGGCATCAAATTTAAACATCAAAAGAGGCCAGCGCGGAAGGATGGAGTTAGTTATCGAAGTCCAGGGCAAAGCAGCTCATACCTCCTTTCCCCTTTCGGGAGTCAATGCAGCCGAAAAGATGGTCTTTCTTCTTACATTTATAAAACAGCATTTCCTGCCGCCCCGCCATTATCTTCTTGGAGACGGGATAATGGTTCTCACTGATTTGTCCACCGCTCCATCCATGGGAACGAGCATTTTGCCCGACAAATGTGTTGCAACTTTCGATAGGAGGCTTTTAGCTGGAGAAACTGAGAACCAGGTGGTTGAGGAGATATCTCGCCTTATATCTTTAGCCAGGGATATCGATCCCAATATTCAGGCTGACGTAAGAGTTGCCGAGGATTACGTACAATGTTTTACAGGAAAGAGGATTAAGGTGAAGCATTTCGCTCCGGGCTGGTTCTTCGGAGAAAAAGAAGAATTGATCGAACGTGCCTTGAGGGGATTGCACTATCTGGGTATGGAACCTTCCCTTTCCGAATCGGGTTTTGGTACGAACGGCTGCTTTTACGGTGGAATTAAAGGCATTCCCACGATTAGCTTTGGTCCGTCCAAGGAACAGCTGGCCCATACCAAGGACGAAAGAGTGAACATAGAGCAGCTTATAAAGGCCACTCAGGGATATACGGCTATAGCCGCGTCCTATCTCGATGCTTCGTAACTTTTACTGTTTAAAGATTAGGAGGTAATGATCGTGGCTTCTGTTAAGAAACTAAAATGTGTCCTATGCGAAAAGGAATTTGACCTAAGCAGCGATGTCTTCACCTGTCCGGACTGTGGCTCCGACGGGACTTTAGATGTATTGTACGACTACGAGGAGGTCAGGCAAAAATTTACGCCTGAAACATTAGCCGTAAATAAAGAAAGAAGCATCTCGCGATATATTGAGCTTCTTCCCTTAAGCGATCCTTCTTTTTTTCCTAATCTCAAAGTCGGCTGTTCGCCCCTTTACGAAAGCGGCTATTGGGCCAGAAAGCTGGGAGTTAAACAGGTCCTGATAAAAGACGACGGAAGAAACCCGACCGCTTCCTTCAAGGACAGGGCGAGCTTCATCGGCGTGGCCAAGGCCAAAGAAAAAGGCGCTACGTCCATAGCATGCGCCTCCACCGGCAACGCTGCAAGTTCCTTGGCCGGATGTGCTGCCGTTGCAGGGCTTGACTGCTACATATTCGTGCCTGAGAAGGCCCCGGTAAACAAGGTAACTCAGCTTTTGATCTACGGAGCTAAAGTATTTCTGGTAAAAGGCACCTACGAGGATGCTTTTAAGCTCGCCGTTAAGGCCATAGATGCTTACGGCTGGTACAACAGGAACAGCGCCATCAACCCCTACCTGGTGGAGGGCAAAAAGACCTGCGGGCTGGAACTGGCCGAGGAACTGTCCTTCGACCTGCCTGATAAGGTGTTCGTATCGGTAGGCGACGGCTGCATAATAAGCAGCTTCTACAAGGCCTTTTACGACTTAATACAGATAGGGCTGATAAACCGCATCCCTCAGCTGATAGGCGTTCAGGCAGAAGGTGCCTGTTCCATATATAAGGCTTTTAAAGAAGGCAAAAACGTCATTGAAAAGGAACCCACAAAAACATTGGCCGACAGCATTGCGGTGGGCGAACCAAGAAATTGGGCCAAGGCGCTTAGGGCCGTCAGAAAATCCGGTGGCGACATGGTCGCCGTGTCTGATGACGAGATACTTGAGGCCATGAGATTGCTGGCCCGCACAACCGGGGTATTTGGCGAACCTGCAGGCGTGACGGGATTTGCAGGGTTGCTCAAGTACGCCAAAGCCGGCAAATTGGGCAGCACCGAGCGAGTAGCCGTCATCGTCACCGGAAACGGCCTGAAAGATTCCGAAAGCGCAAAAAAAGCTGCGGGTAGTCCTTTCCTAGTTGAACCCACGCTCGAAGCGGTAAATCAAGTTCTCGGATCTATGGATCAAAAAATTAAATAAATATATACGAAAAGGAGAGAGCGAAATTGATAGACCTTACCATCAACGAAGAGATATTGAAAAAGGCAGTCGAAAGGGCGAAAGAGAGGGGTATCATCCTTCCAACCTTCGAACAGATGAAAGATCCGACCAAGATTCCCCAAGCTATTAAGGAAAAGCTTAAAGGTGTGGGCCTATGGGACGTAAATTCTCTTAACCTGTTTCGCATAACGTGGAAGAACGAGCCCAAGGAAAAGGGCGGGACATTTGTCAAGGTCAACTACTTCGTCTTGCCGCCTGAAATAACCGGAGTCAAGGCCAAGATAGTGGCCCTGGTCGGCAAGTGGTTTCCCACGGGGGCACATAAGGTTGGCGCCACTTACGGCTGTCTTGTACCCCGTCTGGTTACGGGGCAGTTCGACCCGACTTCCCAAAAAGCGGTCTGGCCTTCTACCGGAAACTACTGCAGGGGCGGAGCTTACAATGCCCAGTTACTGGGGTGCGATTCCATCGCCATACTTCCCGAAGGCATGAGCAGGGAAAGGTTTGAATGGCTTAAAAGCGTCGCAGGCGAGATCATAACCACTCCCGGCGGCGAAAGCAACGTCAAGGAGATCTTCGATAAGACCTGGGAATTGAAGCACACCAGGAAAGATGTGGTCGTGTTTAACCAGTTCGAGGAGTTCGGAAATCATCTGTGGCACTATGAGGTCACGGGGCATGCCATGGAGGAAGTCGTAAACGAATTGGCTACCTCCGGAGAGAGATATTTTGGCGTCGTGCTCACATCCGGCTCAGCCGGGACGCTGGGTTGCGGAGACTATATGAAGACAATTTTCCCTGACAGCAAGATCGCCGTAGGCGAGGCAATGCAGTGCCCGACGCTTCTTTATAACGGTTTCGGGGACCACAGGATCGAAGGCATCGGCGACAAGCACGTTCCCTGGATCCATAACGTAAAAAATACCGATATGGTCATTGACATCAACGACGAGTCCTGCCTGCGCTTGCTCAGGCTTTTCAACGAAGAAGCAGGAAAAAGGTACCTAAACTCCATAGGCGTTCCCGGGGAAGTCACCGACAAATTGTCCCTGCTTGGAATTTCCGGCATCGCCAACGTCATAGGTGCCGTTAAGATGGCAAAGTACTACGGTTTGACGGAAAAAGACATGGTATTCACTGTCTTTACCGACTCTGCCGATATGTATCGCTCAAGGATCCAAGAGATGAACGACCGAGAAGGGGCTTACGACGAACGCAGAGCAGAAAAGGACCACCATGTACATATGTTGTCTCAGACCTCCGATTGGATGCTCGAGCTTTCCTATTACGACAGGTTCCGCATTCACAACCTCAAGTACTACACCTGGGTCGAGCAGCAGGGCAAATCGGCCGACGAGCTCAATGCCCAGTGGTTCGATTACGACAACTATTGGGGCAGCATACACAATATGGCTCCCGAGATAGACGAGCTGATAAAGGAGTTCAACGAGAGAACAGGCCTCTTGAAGAAACTTAACTAAAAACTAAACTCAGGCATTTGCCATCAGGGGGGATTGACATGGAACTAAACAAGGAAATTTTGTCAAGGGCCGAGGGTTATAGGGCCAACATAAGCAAGTTTTTGAGGGACATCATCGCCCTCCCAAGTCAAAGCTGCGGCGAAGAGGCGGTGATAAAAAGGATAGCCCAGGAGATGGAACATGTGGGCTTCGACAAAGTGGAAATAGACCCCATGGGAAACGTCCTTGGGTACGTGGGAAACGGCCCTAAGCTAATTGCCATGGACGCTCACATAGATACCGTGGACGTTGGGGATCCTTCTCTTTGGAAGTTTGATCCCTACAAGGGTTATGAGGACGAAAAAGTCATAGGCGGAAGGGGCGCAAGCGACCAGAAGGGCGGAATGGCCTCCATGGTCTACGGCGCCAAGATAATGAAAGAGCTTGGGTTGCTTGGCGACTGCACGGTGCTCATAACGGGGACCGTTCAGGAGGAAGACTGCGACGGGTTGTGTTGGCAGTACATAATTGAGGAAGACAAGATAAGGCCCGAATTCGTGCTTATAACCGAACCGACGTCGTGCAAGGTTCACAGGGGTCAGCGCGGCAGGATGGAGATAAAGGTTACGACCAAAGGAGTGTCCTGTCACGGTTCCGCGCCCGAAAGGGGCGTAAACGCCATATACAAGATGGCTCCCATCATCCTTGAGCTCAAGGCGCTTCATGAAAACCTTGCCTACGACGAGTTTCTCGGCAAGGGAAGCTTGACCGTTTCTGAGATCTTCTTTACATCTCCGTCCAGGTGTGCCGTCGCCGACAGCTGCACCATCTCCATAGACAGACGCCTTACCAAGGGAGAGACCTGGCAGGAGGCTTTGGCTCAAGTGAGAAGGTTGCCCGCCGTCAAAGCTGCAGAGGCAGAAGTGTCACTTTATTCCTATGCCCGTCCTTCATGGAGAGGGTTGGTGTATCCTACGGACTGCTATTTCCCCACGTGGGTTGTAGAAGAAGATCATGTAGCATGCAGGACCGTGGTCGAATCATACAAAAAGCTTTTTGGCGAAGACCCCGTAGTCGACAAGTGGACTTTTTCTACCAACGGCGTCTCCATCATGGGCCGTTACGGCATTCCGTGCATAGGCTTCGGTCCGGGCCACGAGGATCAGGCTCATGCTCCAAACGAGCTGACCTGGAAGGATGAGTTGGTAAAGGCTGCTGCCGTTTACGCGGCCGTGCCTTACATATATTCAAATATTAAGAACTAGTGTGAGGGGGTAAAAATTATGCAGACGCAGTTTCATAATAAGCATTTTATAACGCTTCAGGAGTGGACTAAGGAAGAGATCGATACGCTTTTGGACGTCTCCTTTGAGCTTAAGAGACATTTTGCCATGGGAGTTCCTACGCCTTACCTTTCCTATAAGACCATATTTTTGATGTTCTTTGAACAGTCGACCAGGACGCGAAATTCGATGGAAGCCGGCATTGCTCAGCTTGGCGGACACGCCAACTACTTGGATACCAGCACCATGCAGATTGCACACGGCGAATCGGCCAAGGACACGGCAATCATACTCTCGCGGTTCGGCCACGGCATAGCCTGCAGGAACTGCTTCTGGGGGATAGGAAACAAATACCTTCGCGAGATGGCTCAGTGGGCCACCGTACCGGTCATAAACTTACAGTGCGACCTTTATCATCCAATGCAGGTGCTGGCTGACCTAATGACCATCAAAGAAAAGGTGAAAGACACACAAAGACTTAAGGTCTCGATAATCTGGGCTTACGCCACGACCCACAAGAAGCCCATATCCGTGCCACTGAGCCAAGTACTTTTGTTCCCGAGGTATGGCATGGACGTTACGCTTGCCTACCCAGAGGGGTACGATCTGCCCGATTGGGCCATAAAGCAGGCCGAGGAAAACGCTAAAGCCAACGGCGGAAGCTTAAGGATCACCCACAACCAGGAAGAGGCCTACGAGGGCGCACATGTGGTCATCCCCAAAAACTGGGGAGATTGGGTAACTAACCCCGACCCGGCGGTCATCAACCCGCGCCTTGAGGCCAACAAGCACTGGAAGTGCACGGAAAAGATGATGAGCTTAGCTGACCCCGACGTCATGTACATGCACGCTCTCCCGGCAGACCGCAAGAACGAGGTCGAAGACAGCGTGATAGACGGACCTCATTCCATAGTATATGACGAAGCCGAAAACAGGATACACACGGCCAAGGCAGTCATGACCCTGACGATGGGCGGAAAGTAAAAAATAGGAGGCGATAGAGAAGATGTCTAACCTAAAAGTTAAGATAGCGGGGATGGAGTTTGAAAATCCCCTGATAATAGCCGCAGGACCTCCTTCGAGGAATTACGAGACTATAAAGAGAATGGTGGAAGGCGGAGCAGGCGGCGTGGTCACGAAGACCATATCCGTCAAGGCTGCAGACGTTCCACGCCCGTGTATGGCCGCGTTCAAAGAAAGCTTCATAAATACTGAGCTCTGGTCGGAGCATTCTCCAGAACACTGGCTGAAGGAGGAATACGGCAAGATATCTGCCCTTCCAGTTCCGATAATCGTTGGGCTTGGCTATACGGCCGAAGAATTGTCGGACCTGATACCTAGGACTGAGCCGTTTGCCGATGCCTTTGAGCTTTCGACCCATTATGTCGGCCGCGACCTGACCCCTGTGTTAAAAACTGTGACGGCTGCAAGGAAGGCTACCAAAAAGCCGATCATCGTAAAGGTAAGCCCCGGGGTACCGGATCTGGCTGAACTGGGTAAAAAGCTTGAGGAAGTGGGCGTCGACGCTTTGGCTGCCATCAACTCCGTTGGCCCTGCCCTTCGCATAGATCTGAAAACGGGCCTTCCCTACATGGGAAGCGATACGGGCTACGGTTGGGTATCGGGGCCTGCAATCAAGGGGATCGCCCTTCGACACGTATTTGAGCTGTCACAAGCCGTCTCCATACCTGTGATTGGGGTAGGAGGAGTCTCAAGCGGTGAGGACGTAATCGAAATGTTCATGGCAGGAGCGTCGGCAGTCCAGATATGCACGCAGGCGATCCTTGAGGGTCCAAAGGCCTTCAAGAGGATTGCTCAAGAAACGTCGAAGTGGCTTGACGAACACGGCTACTCGTCCCTTGAGGAAATAAAAGGGCTGACTGCCAAAAAGTGGTCTTCGAGGAAGGAGCCTCTCGTCAAGGTAACTCCGAGCGTAAATGAGGAAAAGTGCATAGGGTGTCGCAGATGCGAGGAATCCTGCGTCTACTATGCCATCAAGGTGGGCTCTTCCGGCAAGGCCGGTGTTACTCCGGAAGCATGTTTCGGATGTGGGCTTTGCTACACGCGTTGCCCGGTTGGCGCCATTACACTGTCTTAAACACCTGCTTTAGCCCTGTTGGCATGTGGCCTGCAGGGCTAAAGCCAGGCCAGAGGAGGAAAAGAGATGTTTAACACAGTAAATAAGCCCGTAGAGAGGGTCGACGCCTACGAGAAGGTAACCGGCAGAGCAAAATACGGAGCGGACCTTCAGTTCGCCGGGATGCTTTACGGCAAGGTGCTCCGGGCAAAGTACCCTTCGGCAAGGATAAAAAATATTAACCTGAAAGAGGCTCTTGCCATACCGGGTGTATGGGCTGTCATGACGGCCCAAGATATCCCCTGCAATGAGATAGGCGTCATCATCAAGGATCAGCAGGTTTTGGCAAAGGAGCGCGTCTACTACATAGGAGACGGCGTGGCTATGGTGGCTGCCGATTCACTTGAGGGCGCTACCAAGGCCTTGGAAGCTATCGAAGTAGAATATGAAGTTATAGAAGGAGTTTTTGACCCCTTAGAGTCAAAAGAAAGTCATCCCATCCATCCAGACAGGGACAGCAACGAAGTCGTTCACCACAAATTGAGAAAGGGCAACGTCGAGGAAGGCTTTGCCAAGTGTGATGTCATAATCGAAAGGCAATATGAGACCCAGTTCGTGGAACACAGCTACATAGAACCGGAAGCAGTTGTAGCCGTTCCCTACGAGAACGGAAGCTTAGTAACGATTTACGGTTCAGTGCAAAATGTATTTGCCACCAGGGACGCAGTCGCAAGGTGTCTTAAAGCTGACTTAAGCAAAATAAGGGTCGTTCAAAACCACATAGGTGGCAGCTTTGGCGGCAAGGACGAAGTCGTATCCGCCATGGCATGCAGGGCAGCTCTTTTGGCCTTAAAGACCAATAGGCCCGTTAAAATGGTAAACACCAGGGAAGAATCCATACTGGAAAGCTATAAAAGACATCCCTATAAGATGAAATATAAAGTAGGAGCCACCAGAGACGGCAAGCTGGTGGCCATGGAAATAGAGGCCATTGCCGACGGAGGCGCTTATGCCTGCCAGACTCCGTTTGTGACGTGGAGGTCAGTCGTCCAGGCAACGGGCCCTTACGAAGTACCCAACGTCAAGACCGACACGTACGGCTACTACACGAACAACGTATATACGGGGGCCATGCGCGGTTACGGTTCTCCGCAGGTAATATTTGCAAACGAGTCCCTGATGGACGAACTGGCTCAGGAACTCGGTATAAGCCCGCTTGAGATAAGGCTTAAAAACATATTAAGGAACGGCTCCATAACGGCAAGCGGACAGAAGCTCGATCGCCACGAGGTAAGCCTCGCTCAAGTGATAGAAAAGGCCGCTCAGGCAATAGGTTACGAGCAAAAACATAAAGAATACAGCAAGCCCCAAAGCGGCGACAAGCGCAGAGGCATAGGTATGGCCATAAGCTACAGAGGCTGCAGCCTGGGTGCTGAGGCTGTGGACGGTGCCGGTGCGGTGCTGTCCATTCAAAAGGACGGAAGCGTTTACCTTTACAGCGGTCTGGCAGAAAACGGCCAGGGCCTTAAGACCGTATTTTGTCAGATGGCAGCGGAAGAACTTGGCATAGACATCAAACACATCAGTTTCTTGGAGTCGAATACGTTGATCTCTCCCGACAGCGGTTCGACCGTGGCTTCCCGTTCTACCCTGGTGGGGGGAAACGCCGTGCTTGATGCCTCAAGAAGGGCAAAGAAGGCCTTGGCAGAATTTTTGGCAAGCCAGTACGACGTGCCTGCCGAAAGCCTGCTGTTTAGGGACGGCCGTATATTTACCGCCGACGGTAAGGAGCTGATCTCCTTCGCCGAAGCTGCCAGTAAGGCCTTTTGGGCCGGCGTCCAACTGTCTCACGTGGGCTGGTACGTAGCGCCAAGCATTCACTGGGACGAAGAAGAAGGCAAGGGAAGTCCTTACTTCACCTACGTTTACGGCTGCCAAATTGCTGAGGTCGAAGTCGACATGGGTACTGGAGAGGTCACCGTGTTGAACATGTCTGCTGCTCATGATGTCGGCAGGGCCATAAACCCCGCGATGCTAAAGGGGCAGATATATGGCGGCGTGATGATGGGCTTGGGTTACGGCATCATGGAAGAGGTGGAGACCGAGGAAGGCTATATAGCCAATACCAATTTTGACGAATACATAATTCCCACTGCCAAGGACATGCCGAACATCATCCCGATAATCGTCGAAAACCCGGACCCTGACGGGCCGTTTGGCGCAAAATCCATAGGGGAGCCTACGCTTGAACTTGGGGCAGCCGCCATAGCTAACGCCATTGCACAGGCTACGGGCAGGAGGATAAGGTCATTGCCTTTGAATTTGGAGAGGGTGCTTTTGGGCCACCCCTTGAGGAAAGGACGTGGCAAGAAATGATAGATTACGAATTTTTGAAGGCGCATTCTCTGGACGAAGCCTTGGAATGCCTTGATTCCCGCGAGGGTGTTAAGCTCATCGCAGGCGGAACGGACGTTTTAGTGGACATCAGGAAGGAAAACGCGCGTGCTAAGGGCTTCAAGTATTTGCTAGACGTAAGCGGATTAAGGGAATTGAAGTTCATCGAAGAAAGATGTGACTGCGTAGCGATAGGAGCTTTGTCTACTCATACGATGCTCGTGGAGTCTCCCGTGATTAACAAGTACTTCCCCTTACTTGCCTCCGCTGCCAAGACCATAGGTTCGACCCAGATAAGAAATAGGGGTACGGTCGGAGGAAACGTAAACAACGCTTCGCCTGCCGCCGACCTGCTTCCTCCCCTCATTGCTCTTGGGGCACATGTGAAGTTGCTTTCCCTGAAGGGCGAAAGAAATCTTCCACTTGACGAGTTTTTAGCCGGTCCCTACAGGACGAACCGTCAAAGCGGCGAAATGATGACAGAGGTGTGTGTGCCTTTCCTTGGCGAGGGTTACTTTACTGATTTTCAAAAGATAGGCAGAAGAAAAGCAATGAATATAGCCAGGCTCAATCTGGCAGTCGTCTTAAAGATAGACGGCGAGACCGTCTTCGATCCGAGGATAGTGCCAGGTGCTGCCACGGCATACCCGATTCGCTTTAGCAAGACTGAAGGAACCATTGCCGGCAAAAGGGTAAGCGAGATCGACCCTGCCAAGATAGGCGAAACGGCAAGTGAGGAAATGATATCTGCAACGGGCATCCGCTGGTCCACGCCTTATAAGCGCATAGCCCTGGCAAGTCTGGTGAAAAAGGCCTTGGAAACGATTTTTGCGGAGGCGAAGGCCAATGAATAATATCAAAGTTACCATCACTGTAAATGGAACAAGGCATTGTCTAAAAGTCGGACCAAAGGAGAGGCTGCTTGATACCCTGCGAGAACGCCTTCACCTTACCGGCACGAAGGAAGGCTGCGGCGTTGGAGAGTGTGGTGCCTGCACAGTAATACTTGACGGCGAGGCCGTGCATTCCTGTATGGTTCTGACGGCCCAGATAGACGGAAGTGAGGTCTTGACCGTCGAAGGCCTGGAGGTCGACGGACGCCTTCACCCGCTGCAGGAGGCGTTTATCAAGCATCATGCCGTGCAGTGCGGCTTTTGCACGCCCGGCATGCTCATGTCCGCTAAGGCCTTGCTTGACAAAAATCCGAACCCCACCAGGGAGGAGATAAAGACCGCCATAGAGGGGAATTTGTGCCGCTGCACCGGATATGAGCAGATCATCGAGGCAATAGAAAGTGCGGCAAAAAGTTTAAAGGCTAACTAGTCCTTTACAGGGTGCGAGCCCTAAACATGCCTGAAGCTGGTTTTAAGGCTCGTACCCGATGGTCGATCAAAGTTGGGGGGTTTATCTTTGCCGGGTCTCGTTGATTTTTATGAAGATTTGAATGCGATTTTGGGTAAAACTAAAAAGGAGGCTGTTTTATGTCCAATGACAGAGCAAACGATTACGAGCTGACAGCTGTTCCGTTTGACCAGCGAAAGAATTTTCTTGGCGTTACGATGGTATGGACGGGATTCGTGTTTGTAATTGCCAGCATGGTGGCAGGGGGCGGTTTGGCGGCCGGACTGACGTTTAAGGAGATCGTTTTGGTTACCATACTCGGCAATTGTTTTTTGACGGTGGTTGCTTCCCTGATATCTGTAATATCCTGCAAGACCGGGTTGACTTTTGCCCTCATAACTAGATACAGCTTCGGTATAAAAGGTTCCAGAATAGCGTCGTTTTTTGTGCCTATCGTTAACATAGGCTGGTATACAATCCAGTCAGCGTTGTACGGGCATTTAATAGCACAGCTATTGCATCTAGGACCTATAGGAGAAGGTATTGCCATGATCGCCAGCGCCATCTTCATGGGTGTATTTGCCTTGATAGGGATAGATGCCCTCACTGTATTGGGGTATGTGGCCATTCCCAATATAATATTTCTTTCCATTGCGACTACGATGAAATCCGTACAGCTTTACGGCGGTTGGAGCAGCATATCTCAGTATATACCCGCTTCTCCCACGACGTTGGGCTACGCGTTTTCCATCGTGGTAGGGACATGGGTCTTTTCAGCTTCAACTTGTATTGCCGATATCATGAGGTATGCCAAAAACACAAGGGAGGCCGTTTTGAGCGCTGGATGCGGATTGGTCGGGGGGAACAGCTTATTAATCATATGCGGTGCGATTACCAGCATAGCGATGGGTGACAGCGACCTTACGAAGGTGTTGCTTGATATGGGGCTGGTAATACCTAGCATAATATTGATGAGTACCAATATCTGGACCACCAATGCAGCGAACGTCTATTCTACCAGCTTAAACCTTGCTAATGCACTAAATAAGGGCAAAAGAGGAATTTTGGCGGTGGTGTTGATCGTCTCGGCTTTGCTGACACTAACCAAACCCTATAATATAGGCATATTTTTCGTGTTCTTAAATACGCTCGGGAACATAGTTCCGCCTCTTCCTGGGATCATTTTCGCTGATTATTATGTTTTAAAACATAGATATTATGATACATCAAGATTAGGTTACGATAATTGGAACTATATTGCCTGGCTTTCTTGGGTTGTATCTGTATTGTTAGTATTTGTCGTTAAAGTTGGATTTCCACCTGTAAATGGTATATTATTCGGATTTTTTACGTACTTGTTATTGTCTCTTTTGTTAAAAAGAAAGCATACTGATATACAAAGTAGGTGATTTCTTTGACTGATGCGAAGAAGATAAGGCAAGGTAGATTATTTGCAATTGTAGGTATTTTTGTAATGGCTATAGGATCTTTTATGGCATGTTTATGTAATTCTAGCAGTGGTACCAATATAGGAAATATATTGTTAATTTTAAGTTTAGCCCTAACAACATACGGTTTTACATATTGGCGACCTTAAAGCTTTATGGATTGTTAATTTTTAATTAAATTTTGGGTGGTGGAAATTAGTGAGAGGCCAATTTGATACACTTGATCATATTAAATTCTTGCGTTTGGCAATTGAAATCTCCAGCAAGGCCAGGAAGTCAGGTAACACACCCTTCGGAGCCGTGCTTGTAGGTCCTACGGGTGATGTGTTGCTTGAACAGGGAAACGTAGAAATTACCGAGAAAAGATGTACAGGGCATGCTGAATTGGTCCTGGTCGAAAGAGCGTCGCGAATTTACGACAAGGAATTCCTATGGCAGTGTACGCTTTACACCTCAGTGGAGCCATGTGCCATGTGCACGGGAGCGATCTATTGGTCTAATGTCGGAACCATAGTCTACGCTTTATCCGAAAGGCAACTGTTGGCTCTCACGAGGGACCATCCGCAAAATCCGACGCTTGACCTCCCGTGTAGGGAAGTGATAGCCCGCGGTCAGAAGGACATTTGCGTAATAGGACCCTTTGAGGAGCTTGCAAATGAGGTAATCGAGGTCCATAAGGGATATTGGGAATGATAAGTTCAGGTATTTTGCTGCAAGGAAAGGAGGGATGCGAATGTTAATCTTAAAGGGTGGAACAATTGTAACCTTGGGCGAGGACTGCAAGGTCATAGAAGACGGCGGTCTTGCTATCGATGGCGAGACCATAGTTGCCGTCGGAAAAGGCAGCGATATCCTGGCAAGATACGCCGGCAGGGAAGGCGTAACCGTGAGGGACTTGGGCGGCAGGCTCGTGATGCCGGGCTTTCTAAACGCTCATATGCACCTTTACAGCAGCTTTGCCCGCGGCATGTCCATAGCTGGACCTGCGCCGAAGACGTTTACGGAGATACTGGAACGGCTTTGGTGGAGCATGGACAAAGACCTTGCTACAGAAGAGGAGCTTTACTACAGTGCATTAATAGGCGCCATAGAATCGCTCAAAAGCGGAACAACTGCGATAATAGACCATCATGCCTCCTTTGGCATGATCGAGGGAAGCCTTGATGTGCTTGAAAAGGCCCTAAAGGATGTCGGACTGAAAGGTTCCTTATGTTTTGAGGTCTCGGATCGCTGGGGGGCAAAGGCTCGCGATGCCTCCATCGAAGAAAATGTTAGGTTTATAAAAAAGAATGCAAATGACCCCTTTGTTCGAGCCATGTTTGGGCTTCATGCCTCTTTCACGCTGGAGGATGAAACGGTAAGGCGTTGCGTTAAGGAAGCAAAAGATCTCAATGCTGCCTTTCACTTTCACCTGGCCGAAGGTCTGGCTGACGTGACCGATGCCAGGGAAAGAGGCTACAAAGGAGTCGTTGACAGGCTCTACGACCTTGGTGTGTTGATTCCGGGAAGCCTTGCTATTCACGGCGTCCATATCGGCGAAACCGAGGTAGAGCTTTTGGCAAAGTGCGGGGTAAACGTCGTTCATAACCCGCAGTCTAACATGAACAACGCCGTAGGCGTGCCAAACGTCGTGGGCATGATAGCAAAAGGCGTAAACGTAGGTCTGGGCACCGACGGTTATACCCCCTCCGTGTTGGAATCGGCCAAGGTCGCTTACATTATTCATAAACACGAACGTCGTGATCCGACCGTGGGTTGGGTCGAGACGGCAAAGATGCTTTTTGAGTCCAATGCGGCGATCTTTTCTGCACATTTTTGCAAACCCATGGGGGTGATAAGGGAGAATGCTGCTGCCGACTTAGTGGTGCTTGATTACTATCCGCCTACGCCGTTGACGCCTCAAAACCTTTTGGGTCACCTTATATTTGGAATTCGCGAGGACGCGGTAAATACTGTCATTGTGGGAGGCCGTGAAGTCGTCAAAGACCATGTCCTGATAAGCATGGACGAAAGAAGCGTCATGGCTGAGGCAAGAAGGGTAGCTGAAAGTTATTGGAAGAAAAGGAGTTGAGGGCGATGGAGTGGTATCGGCCAAAGAGCTTGGAAGAACTGACAAAGCTTTTAAGCGAAGATGGCGCGTTGATTCATTCGGGAGGCACGGCAATCAAGGAAGACAGGATCAAATCGGCATCGAGAGTAATTGATATGTCGGGCCTTCCTCTAGGGTACGTAAAAAAAGAAGGCAACACTTGGCATGTAGGAGCTACTGCAACGCTTAGAGACGTCATCGACGTTTTGGGCAAAGAAGAATGCTTTAACCCGCTGGTGCAGGCCTTGAAATGCACTGCAACGACACCTTTAAGAAACCGCATCACCGTTGGAGGAAGCGTATACCTGTCGCCACTTTGGTCAAACTTTATGGGGCCTCTTTTAGCGATGGACGCCAAGTTGGACGTGGCTGGCAAGCTGAACGGAACGTATGCGTATGAGGAGTTTTTGTCGAACAAGGCTAAATTTCAAGGGTGTGTCGTGACGGAAGTAAGTTTTCAGGCAGACGCCTCTACGTGCTTCTTTTTCGACAGGTTTGCCCGTACCGCAAACGATTATTCCGCTTTGACCGTTACGTTGGGCTTATCCATAAAGGACGAGGTCGTAGATGAGGCAAAGATAGTCGTTACCGGTTGCAAGAAGGTTTACGATAGGCTGCATGCAGTTGAAGCCGGGCTTAAGGGCAAATCGCTGAAAGCTGTTGACCCTGAACGTATTTTTGGCGACGTAGAGATCGAGTTTGCCGATAAGCCGGCCGGAAGTGGCGCTTATCTGGCTGAAGTCGCTAAGGTATTGCTTGCGCGTGGATTCGGCGCTTTAGCGTGTGTGAGGTGATGGAGATGAAAGCTCTGTTTAAGATAAACAAAAAAGCCTATGAACTTGAGTTTGCACCTAACGCTAAACTGCTTGACGTATTGCGTGACAATGGGTTCACGGAAGTAAAGTGCGGCTGCAGAGAGGGTTTTTGCGGCGCCTGTTGTGTCCTGCTTGATGGACGGCTCGTAAATTCCTGCATGATCTACGCGGCGTCGGTGGGAGAAAAGGAGATTACTACTGTTAGAGGCATAGGAAACACCCTTGAACCGCACCCGATTCAGGAGGCTTTCGTCGAGGCGGGAGCCGTACAGTGCGGCTTTTGCACCCCCGGCATGGTGCTTGCCACTTATGCCCTGCTTCAAGATAACCCAAATCCTACCGAAGAAGAGATAAAACAAGCTCTCGACGGCAATTTCTGTAGGTGCACCGGTTACGTGAAGATAATCGATGCCGTCAAACTGGCCGCAAAGAAGGTGAGATAAATGAGTGAGTACTTAAACATCGGCAAGGACAAAAGAAAGGTAGATGCCCTGGCGCTGGCGGCGGGCGAACCACTTTTTACTGATGATTTTCCCCTTAAAAACCCCCTTCACATAGCCTTTTTATACTCGCCTCACGCGCATGCTAAGATAAAGTCCATTGACACCAGCGAAGCTGAATCGATGCCCGGAGTGGCGCTGGTATTGACCTACAAAAACACACCGAGGGTGCTTTATACCTCGGCTGGCCAGTCCTATCCGGAGCCGTCACCTTATGACATGTACATGTTCGATGAAAAGGTAAGGTTCGTGGGTGACAGAGTAGCCTTGGTAGCAGCAGAAAGCGAAGAGATCGCAAAGGAAGCCGTAAAAAAGATAAGAGTGGATTACGAGATACTGCCGGCCCTCTTTGACATCGAGCAGGCCGAAAAAGACGGCGCCCCCGTGCTTCATAATGGTGAAGAGCACGTCATGATACCTTCTGCCATTTACAGGCCGGAGAAAAACTTGGCCGCCCGGATAGCGTTTCTTTACGGCGATTCGCAGAAAGGCTTTCAAGAAGCCGATTTTGTGCACGAAGCCTCTTACTACACTCATATTGCATCGCACTGCGCCTTGGAGACGCATGTTGCTAAAGCCACATTCGATCAATATGGCAGGCTGGTGATCATTACCTCGACTCAGGTGCCCTTCCACGCAAGGAGAATTGTCTCAAGCATAACCGGAATTCCCTTAAACAAGATAAGAGTGATCAAGCCGCGCATCGGCGGAGGATTCGGGAGCAAGCAGGAAGTGCTTCTTGAACCTTACGTAGCGCTCGTTGCGTGGAGGACGAAGCGGCCGGCGCAGATCGTGACGTCGAGAGAAGAGTACTTCGTATCGGGCAGGACCAGGCATGCTATGCGCTCCAGGATAAAGATGGGTGTCAAAAATGACGGCACAGTCGTCGCCATGGAGATAGACGACCTCATGAATGCAGGTGCCTACGGGCCGCATGGGCCGACCGTATTGTCAAATACGGGGGCCAAGGTGCTACCGTTGTTTAATAAGATAAATAACGTATCCTTCTACGCCGATTGTGTCTACACGAATCTTCCTGTTGGCGGAGCTTACCGCGGATACGGCGCCACGCAGGGGTTCTTTGGGCTAAACCAGCACATTGACGAAATAACGAGAAAACTTGGGATCGACATGGCCGAGTTCGTCAAGAAGTGGCACATAAAGACGGGTGAGACCTCGGAAGTCTTCAAGGCCATAGGAGAAGGCCGGCAGGGGCACGAGCAGGTCGTCACTTCGTGTAAGCTGTCCGAATGCATAGACGAAGCGGCACGCGCCATCGGCTGGAAGGAAAAACGCGGAGCAAAACGCAGGGAAGGCGATAAATTCTACGGTGTGGGTATGGCAGTTGCCACGCAGGGATCGGGTATCCCGCTGGTGGACATGGGTGCCGCTCACATGAAGATGAACGAGGACGGCTCGTTTAACCTCTTCGTGGGCGCTACAGACATAGGGACCGGATCCGATACCGTGCTGGCCCAGATAGCGGCGGAGACGCTTCACGTGCCCTCCGAAAAGATAATAGTGCTTTCTTCCGATACCGACCTTACTCCCTACGACGTGGGTGCATACGCGTCTTCTACTACGTATATATCCGGTAACGCCGTCAGGGTTTGCGCCGAAAAGGTCTTAGACCAGATATTGAAGGTTGCCTGTGAGATGCTTGAATGTTCGAAGGAAGAACTTGCCCTTGGAGTAGAAGAAGTCGTCCACACAAGAAGCGGACGAAGGCTGAGCTTCAAGGATATCGCCTACTACGCCTTTTACACGAAAAATCAGTTCCAGATAGAAGACAGCGCGTCCTTCATCAGCCCGATATCACCCCTTCCCTTCTGCGCCACCTTTGCGGAGGTCGAAGTGGACGTAAAGACAGGGATCGTTAAGCCTCTTAAAGTTGTCACAGCCATGGACTGCGGAAACGTCTTAAACCCGAAGCTTGCCGAAGGGCAAGTAGAGGGAGCAGTCTTAAACGGCATAAGCTTTTCTTTGTGCGAGGAATACCTCTTTGACGATAAGGGCAAGATGAAAAACCCCAACTTCTGGGACTATAAGGTCTACAAGACCACTGATTTGCCTGAGATCGTCACGATCCTCGTGCCTTCGTTTGAAGAATACGGGCCATATGGGGCAAAGTCGGCGGGAGAAGTTGCCATCAACACGCCCGGGCCGGCCATTGCGAACGCCATTTACGATGCGGTTGGAGTCAGGATGTACAATCTCCCCATGACCCCCGAACGCATCCTTAAGGCAATAAAGGAAAAAGGTATAGGTTAAAATGAAAAGGGGTGTCCCTTGACACCCCTTTGTAATTAGCAAGGATGGTGAAAAATATGGCATATGATCCAGAACAACCGGTATTCAAGCAGGAAGTTCAAATGTTGACCAAGCCGATTCTTACCATTGACGAAAAGCCGAAATCGACATTCGAAACTCTTTATTACGCGCTGCAGCTGACGTTGGTCGATTTCAGCCCGTTTATATGGGCCACGGCCTTTGTTGCCATGGCAGGGTTGCCTGAAAGCATAACGCCCTCGATGATAAGCTATTGCTTCATAGGAGTTTTCGTTGCCACCATGATACAGACCACTTTGGGAAACAGATTGCCTATCGTTCAGCTTCCGTCAGTTCCCATATTTATGAACATGGCCTCCATAGCAAAGACCTATCCGTTTGGGCTTACTACAGCTTGGGGTGCTGCCTTTGCCAGCGGCATCATAGAGGGATTGATCGGGACCTCCAGGGTCCTTACGGTGCTTAGAAAATTCATGCCGCCCGTGGTAGTAGGGTCAGTGGTTGCAACGATAGGATTTGTCATAACGCGCATTTCGCTTTCGTGGATTTTTGCCAAGACTGAACCTCTTTATTTAACTTTAGGAATAGTTAGCTTCCTGTTTGCCCTTTTCTTAAGGTTTAAGCTCAAGGGTCTGATATCCCGGGGGTTTGTGCTCATTTCCATATTGGTCGTAGGAGTGCTTGGCAGCACAGTGCTTGGTATATTTGATTGGGGCAGCGTAGCTCGGGCACCCTGGATAAGCCTTCCAAAACTTTTCCCCTTCAAGGGATACGATGGGGCTACATCTCCGTTTATCTTCAGCTTTTCTGCCATATTGTTGGTATTGACAGGCTACGCATGCTCAATATTTGAGTCCATCGGGGATTACGCGGCCGTTTGTACGGCTGCGGCGGAACCATACAAGGTAAAACATGTCAACAGAGGAATTGCTGCAGAGGGATTCGCTTGTGCACTATGTTCGCTTTTCGGCGGACTTCCCGTTACAAGTGCAAGCCAAAACGCCGGCATAATTGCCTCAACAGGAGTTGCAAGCAGGGTCGTAACGCAGACTGCTGCCTTTATATTCCTGCTTTACGGCCTGTCGCCGAAGTTGACGACAATTTTAGCAGCGATACCTAAATCCGTAGTGGGAGGAGCTTTCATAATAAGTGCAGGTCTAATATTGCTATCGGGCATTAACACCGTTATGTCGGATGTCAAGGACAACTTCGGCAACATGATCGTAGCCGGAGTCACGCTTGGGATCTCCGTTATGATGCCTTTCTACCTTAGCTTGGACAAGAGCGCTTGGCTTGGGACTCTTCATCCCTTTACGAAGCTTTATCTGACCAGCAACGTATTTTTGGCAGTTACTATAGGTATAGTTTGTAATTTGCTGATAAGCTATGTATTTTATAATAAGAACAACTAGTTTAATTTGATGGAGGGGAGTTGTTGCCCTTTGATGGAACAACTGAAGTCTGAATCAACAGAAAGGGAGTTTCTGGACGTTATCGGAAAATCCGTGGTGCGTGTGGACGCCTGGGATAAGGTGACCGGGAAGGCTAAATACGTAGACGACATACCTTTTCCCGGTTGCTGGTACGGCGGAACGGTAAGAAGCGATGTGCCACGCGGAAAAATTGTGGGGATTAGGCAAGATCCGTCCTTCGACTGGTCCAAGGTGGTATTTGTAACGGCAAAAGACCTGCCGGGCCCTAACGAAGTGGCCATGGTAAGGTGCGACATGCCCATACTGGCAAAGGATATCGTAAATTACGTATCGGAACCGATAGCGCTTATTGCCGCCCCCACCAAGGCTCTTTTGAAGGCAGCATTGAAGGCTGTAAAAGTCGAAATTGAACCGCTGGAACCCGTTCTTTCCATCGAAGAATCCTTGGACGGCAAAAACATAATTTGGGGTAGCGACAACGTCCTTGCCAAGTTTGAGGTAAAAAGAGGAGACATCGACGAGGCCTTCAAGGAAGCGGACATCATCATAGAAGAAACTTATCGTACAGGTCACCAGGAGCAGCTTTACCTGGAGCCTCAAGGCATGGTGGCGCTGCCCCGCGATGACGGGGGAGTGGAGGTAATAGGATCACTGCAGTGTCCGTACTATATACACGGTGCAATGACGCATGCTTTGAACCTTCCGCCCGACAAGGTCGTCATAAAACAGGCCGTAACTGGGGGAGGTTTTGGCGGCAAGGAGGACTTTCCGTCTCTGCTTGCGCTGCATGCCGCCGTCTTGGCCTTGAAGGTCAAAAGACCGGTAAAGATCATCTACGACAGGGCAGAAGATATGGTCTCCACCACCAAGAGGCACCCGTCTAGGATAAGGCACAGGACGGGCGTGAAAAAAGACGGCACGATAGTTGCCGAGGATATAGACCTCGTCCTTGACGGAGGGGCTTACACTACCTTGAGCATCGTCGTGCTTCAAAGGTCGCTGCTTCATGCCACGGGCTGCTACAACATACCAAATGCCCGCATTCTGGCAAGGGCAGTGGCCACAAATACCCCGCCTAACGGTGCCTTCAGGGGGTTTGGAGCGCCTCAAAGCATATTTGCCATGGAAAGGCAAATGGATAAAATAGCAAGGACTCTGGGCTTAAGCCCCGTGGAGGTAAGACGTAAAAACATGGTTAGGAAGGGCGACGCCTTCCCGTTTGGCCAATTAGTCGAAGACGACGGCGCAAGGATGGTCTTTGAACGTGCCTTAGCCATCTCGGAATACGAAAGAAAGAGGGTCGAGTATTCTAAAGACCATGGGCCTAAGAAACGCGGCATAGGTATATCGCTTTTCCTTCACGGAGGCGGCTTTACGGGATCCGGAGAACAAAAGATTAACGGCAAGATAAAGCTTCGCCTTACCGGTGAAGATGTTGAACTTTACGTTAGCAACGTCGATATGGGGCAAGGTGCGGCGACGGTGCTGGCCCAGATAGCAGCTCAAGGCCTTAAAGTGCCCTTTGACAGGGTCAGGTACTGCCTTCCTGATACCTCAAAAACCCCGGACAGCGGTCCTACGGTAGCGTCGCGTACCACAATGATCGTCGGAAAGATTGTGCTTCGCGGGACAGAAAAACTCATAGGTCGACTAAAAGAGTATGTATCTCGATATTTTGATGTCTCCATTGAGGATATAACCTATGAAAACGGGGTATTTGGGGAAAACGGCACGCCGTTAGCTAGCTTTTTCGAGGTTGCCCGACGCATCGAGGAAGAAAACGGCCCCTTGGAGGTGATAGGCGACTATGTTCACCCGCAGGGCTTGAGCTGGGACGACGAGAAATGCCAAGGGGACGCATACCAGGGATACGCCTGGGGAGCAAGCGTCCTGGAGGTGGAAGTCGATACAGATACCTGGGAAGTGAAGCCCCTACGGGATACAGTTGTCGTTGATGTGGGCACTGCAGTAAATCCCTTGCTTGCTGTTGGTCAGGCGGAAGGCGGAAGCCTGCAGGGATTGGGCTACGGCTACCTTGAGGTCATAGAGACGGAAGGCGGCAGGTATAGGAACAACAGGCTATCAAATTACGCCATACCGACAAGCGTGGATTGTCCCGATTTCTTTGTCGAGCTGATGGAGATTCCCTGTAGCAGGGGAGCCTTTGGGGCAAAGGGGTTGGGCGAGATGCCCTTGAGCGGAGGAGGGCCTGCCGTGGCAGCTGCCATTGAGCACGCCACGGGGCTTTTCGCAAACAGACTTCCCGTAACGGGAGAGGTGCTTACCGCACTTGAGCAAAAAGGGGATGAAAGACGATCATGAAGTTACAGTTTATTTTAAACGGACAGGAAGTCACGGCCGAGGTTTCTCCCCTGGACCGACTGCTTGACGTATTACGAGAGTGCTTGGGTTACACCGGGACTAAGGAAGGTTGCGGCGAGGGCGAATGCGGGGCTTGTTCTGTCCTGCTTGACGGCAGGCTTGTCAATGCATGCCTCGTCCCTGCCCTTCAGGTGAGAGGTGCCGATGTACTGACTATAGAAGGCTTAAGCGGCGAGGACGATGAGCTTCAAAGTGCATTTGTCGAGGAAGGAGCGGTGCAGTGCGGATTTTGCATCCCTGGCATGGTGCTGGCTGCGCGCGCCCTTTTAAGCGTAAATCCTCATCCTACCAGGCGCGAGATCAAGCATGCCCTTGCCGGCAACTTGTGCCGTTGCACGGGGTATGAGCGGATTTTTAGGGCGGTAGAGCGTGCGGCATCGCAGGGTTACGGAGATAAAATTTCCGCGCAAAACTCAAGGCAGGACAAGGACAGAAAAAGCCTGTTTGCATTGCAGGGAAGCGAGCCATCGTGGGTGTTTGTGCCTAAAAAGTTAGATGAGGCATTGGAAATTTTGAGCGAACATCATGATGTAAAGTTGCTTTCAGGATGTACGGATTTTTATCCCGACCTCAAAAAAGGGAAAAATGAGCCCGAAAAGGTGATGGACATCTGGGGCTTGAGCGATATTTGCGGTATAAGGATGCAGGGCGGTTACATAGAGATTGGAAGCGGCACGACCTTTAGTGATATAGCTTCCTGCGAGACGGTTAAAAAATATCTTCCGGCGCTGGCAGACCTTTCGACTATGATAGGCGCAACGGCCATACAAAACCGTGCCACGATTGGAGGAAATATAGTCAACGCCTCCGCTGCTGCTGACAGCCCCCCGCTTTTGTTAGTTTACGGGGCAACGGCAGTGCTTCAAAGCAAAAACGGGATACGAGAGGTCCCCATTGCCGAGCTTTTTGGCGGCTACAGAAAGACCGTCCTGAAGCCGGGGGAAATGCTTGCAAGCATTAAGATCCCGCTTCCTTCCCCTGGTGCGCATCAGTTTTTCTACAAGAGAGGCTCAAGGCTTGCCTTGACCATATCCAGGCTTTCCGTGGCAGGGCTCATCGAGCTTGAAGGTGACGTGGTAAGCAACGTTCGCATAGCTACGGGCAGCATGTCTCCCGTGCCTATGTTTTTGACCAGGACTGAAAGGTATCTTAAAGGCAAAAGACTGACGGGAGAGGTCATAGAAACTGCTGCTGCAATTGCAAGCGATGAAGTATCTCCAAGGACGTCCCGTGATTACAGGAAACGGGTCACCGGAAGACTGGTATCGCGATTCTTAAAGGAGGCCAGATCATGAGCTGTAACGATAGGGCGTTGTTCGACAGGCTGCTTGATGTCATAGAAAACGACATCTTGCCGCAGACTAAAAAATGCGTGCCCTTGGGCCATAAGGTCTTTGGCGGTGCTGTATTGAAGGCAGACGACATGTCGTTGGTGGTAGCTGCCACCAATCACGAGGGGGAAAACCCCATATTTCACGGTGAGATATATACGATACTGAAGTTCTTTGAGTTAAAGGACCACCCGAGGCCGCAGGATTGCATCTTTCTTTCTACGCACGAACCCTGCTCGATGTGCCTGTCTGCCATAGCCTGGGCAGGGTTTCCGAAGATCTATTACTTCTTTAAGTACGAGGATACCCAGGATATCTTTAACATCCCGCACGACATCAGGATGCTCAAAGAAGTATTCGGATGCGACTGTCCAAGCCACAAGAACTCTTTCTTCGAGTCGTACTGCATACTGGACATGCTGCCTGACATTCAAGGCAATGTAGAAGCTAAGCGTCGCATAGAAAGGATAGTCTCGGAATACGACGTCCTTTCAAGGCAGTATCAGGCCATTAAGGATAAGATAGATAATATCATAAGAAAGTGATAAAGTTAAAATGGGCAGTGTGGAGTAGAGGGTCCTTTCGGTAAATTCTGTCGCCCAGGGGGTGGTCATTGCAAAGGAAAGCAAATGATAGTGTTATTGGTGCGAAAGGCTTAAGGCCTTTAAGGTTCTTATGAAACGTTTAAAGGAGGTGCTTCTGTTATGGGTGAGTGGTTGGACAAAAGGTTCAACGTAACTGCGAGCGGCAGCAGCATACGCACCGAGATAATCGCCGGCATCACTACTTTTATGACAATGGCCTATATCATCTTCGTGAACCCCGCTATCTTAAGCGAGACCGGCATGGATTTTGGAGCGGTTATGACGGCCACCTGTTTGGCCTCGGCGATAGGGACGCTTTTGATGGCCTTTTTGGCGAATTATCCCTTCGCTCTGGCGCCGGGCATGGGGCTAAACGCCTTTTTTGCCTATTCGGTAGTGCTCGGGATGCAAGTTGGCTGGGAAGTCGCGTTAGCGTGCGTTTTAATCGATGGAATCATATTCATATTACTGACGGCAGGCAAGGTGAGGCAGGCCATCGTCAATGCCGTTCCCTACACGCTAAAGGTAGCGGTTGGAGCAGGTATAGGGATGTTTATAGCTTTAATAGGCCTCATACAGGCCGGCATCATCGTCGATAACCCCGCAACGCTCGTATCGCTTGGCAACTTAAAGTCTGCCGGTCCCATTCTCGCAATGGTAGGTCTTTTATTCATGGCGGTCCTTCACGCCTATAGGGTCAAAGGGTCCTTGCTTTGGGGCATATTGCTGATCACCATCGTAAGCATCCCCCTGGGCATCACGACTCCGCCTGAGGGAATCATTTCCGCGCCGCCGAGCTTGTCTCCCATCCTTTTTAAGATGGACATCAAGTCTGCTTTGACATTTGCGATGTTCCCGGTCATCATAACCTTCGTATTCGTAGATATGTTCGATACTATAGGCACTCTCATAGGAGTTTCCACAAGGGCCGGCATGTTGAACGAAAGGGGAGAACTTCCCAGGGTTGGCCGTGCCCTCTTTGCCGACGCCGTAGCGACGACCATTGGTGCATGCCTTGGGACGAGCACTACGACTACATACGTAGAAAGCGCAGCGGGAGTAGAGGAAGGAGGACGCACGGGCCTGACAGCCCTCGTCGTAGCGATACTCTTTTTGTGCGCTCTCTTCATATCTCCTATTGCGAAAATAGTGCCCTCAGTTGCCACTGCGCCCGCTCTGGTCATGGTCGGTGTCTTCATGATGCAGTCGCTGAAAAACCTCAACTTCGACGACATAACAGAGATTGTTCCAGCCTGCGTCACCATCTTTGCCATGCCTTTTACTTACTCCATCGCAGAGGGCATTTCTTGGGGAATAATCTCCTACGCTTTGATCAAGTTGCTCTCCGGCCGCGGCAGAGAAGTTAGCAAGACCATGTACGTGTTGGCCATACTCTTCTTGCTGAAGGAGTTTGCCTTATAGCTTAAATTAGGCGAAGGCCTGCCACGCTATATCCCTGCGGTAGTGGGCGTCCTTGAAAGTGATGGACGATACGGCGTGGTAGGCCTTTTTTCTTGCTTGCATCAGGTCGTCGGCAAGGCCAACTACCGTAAGTACCCTTCCGCCGCTTGTGAGAAATTGGCCATTTTTCATCTGGGTCCCCGAGTGAAATACGATTACGTCGTCTCTGCCTTCAAGGTCCTCTAAGCCTTCGATGATGTAGCCTGTCTCATAGTGATTTGGGTATCCTCCTGAGGCCATCACGACGGCGACAGCGCTTCTGGCAGCATCGATTTGGCCGACTTCGCCAAGATCGCCATTCGCACAGGAAATAAAAATTTTGCCCCAATCCACGTCACATATGGGTATGACGACCTGCGCCTCGGGATCGCCGAAGCGAACGTTGTATTCAAGCACGTAAGGAGATCCCTCGTGAATCATCAGCCCAGCGTAGATGGTACCTCTAAAGTCAATTCCTTTGTCTTTCAGGCCTTTTATGGTCGGCTTTATCACTTCGTCTTCGATCCTTCCTTTAAGCACATCGTCAACCTGAGGCAGGGGAGAGTAAGCCCCCATTCCTCCCGTGTTTGGGCCTTTGTCGCCGTCAAAAACCCTTTTGTGGTCCTGGCTCAGAGGAAGCATCCTGTAAGTCCTTCCGTCAGTTATCGCCATGGCCGTTATCTCAAAACCTTCCAAAAAATCCTCTATTACGACGGTGCGACCTGCCTCTCCGAGGATGCCTCTTACCAACAGCTGATCTAAGACTTCGCACGCCTCCGTCAGATCTTTCGCGATGAAGGCGCCCTTCCCTGAAGCCAAGCCGTCTGCCTTTATGACGAAAGGTGGGGTGCGTTTCTTTAGCGCTTTCAAAGCTTGATCGTAACTGTTGCATACGTCAAAAGCTGCGGTGGGGATGCGGCAATCTTTCATAAAGTTTTTGGCAAAGGCCTTGCTTCCTTCAAGCATGGCCCCCGTCTTTCCGGGGCCGTAAACTTTGATGCCTTCTTTTCTTAGCTCATCGGCAACTCCTGCAACGAGTGGGGCCTCAGGGCCTATGACCGCGATATCGACCTTTTGGGTTAACGTCAGATCCAAAACCTCTTTCGCATTGGTAGGATTTACGGGAAAAACTTCCGCGATCCTTGATATGCCGCCGTTACCGGGGGCAGCTATGACCTCATCTATAAAACTTGACTTTTTCAACGCGTGAACGAGGGCGTGTTCCCTTCCTCCTGCCCCCAAGACCAGTGCCTTCATGGTCTATACCTCCCTGCGGTTTAATGTCTGAAGGCTCGCATGCCGGTCAGCAACATCGGTATATTGTGCTTTATGCAGGCTTCCTTTACCTCCTCGTCGCGCTTTGAACCGCCGGGTTGAATTATGAGGGCGATGTTTGCGCGGGCTGCAAGCTCTATGCTGTCGGGAAAGGGAAAAAATCCGTCTGAGGCCAAAACAGAACCTTCAGCTTTTTGTCCTGCGTGTCTTATGGCCCATTCGACGGCGTCAACCCGGCTTGTAAAGCCCGATGCTATAGCAACCGTGGCGCCGTCTTTTGCCAGGGCTATAGCGTTGCTTTTTGCCAAAGCGGCCGCCTTCCAGGCAACTGAAGCATCGCGCTTCAGATGGGGCGCTTTTTCGCCCGTCCAAGCGCCGCCCTCAAAGTCGACATCAGGGACAACTGCGTCTTCCTGTGCCAAAAAGCCAAAGGCTGTCTTGATAAGGCGCAGCTTTTCGTGCCCGCTTAAGTCGAAGCATATCAACCTTAAATTAGGCCTTTTTTCCTTAAATATCTCGACAGCTTCGGTCGAAAAGGCAGGAGCTACGACCATCTCGTAAAACTTGGATGCGATTTTGGCTGCTGTATCTTTATCGACCTCGCGCGTCAGCCCTATGATGCCCCCGTAGGCCGATACGGGATCGCAGGCTAAAGCTTTTTCGTAAGCTGACGGCAGATCTTCACCTAGCGCCATTCCGCACGGGGTGGTGTGTTTTATGATCACACAACCCGGCCGGTCGGCCAAAAGCAGGATGCCCTTTACGGCTGCCTCTGCGTCGAGGATGTTGTTGTAAGACAGCTCGCCTCCTCCAAGCTGCTTAAAGGGAAGCTTTTGCAAAGGTTGCGCGTAAAGTGCGGCCCTTTGGTAGGGGTTTTCGCCATACCGTAAGGAAGCGGCCTTTTTTAGGGAGATCGGGTAAACGTCAGGGAACAAAGTTTCTTCTTTCATGGCCTTGGATAAGGCAAGATGTATGATCGAATCGTATGAAGCGGTGGCGGCGAAGGCCTTTAGCGCAAGGCGCTGGCGTGTCTTTACGGAGACGTTTCCAAGGGACTTGATCTCCTCGATGATCATGCCGTAATCCGACGGGTCCGTTACGACGGCCACATAGCGGTAATTTTTGGCTGCAGCCCTTATGAGCGTTACTCCTCCGATGTCGATGTTTTCGATGAGGTCTCCGAGATCTGTCCTTCTTTTTGCCACTTCCTCGAAGGGATACAGATTGCAAATTACCACGTCTATGAGCGGTATGTTCCATTTTTCTACGTCTGCCAGGTCGGCATCGAAATCTCGCCTTGCCAGTATGCCTCCAAGCACCGAAGGATGCAGGGTCTTGACGCGGCCTCCAAGGATGTGTGGGTAGCCTGACAGGTCCGCAATTTCCTTTACGGAAACCCCGTGTTCCTTCAAGTAGCTTGCCGTGCCTGAGGACGAAACTATTTCGTAACCTACCTCGCATAAGTTTCTAGCCAGTTCTTCGATCCCGCTCTTGTCGAAGACGGAGATCAATGCCCTTTTAACGTGATCCTTCAACTGTCATGCGCCTCCCTCGTCTGACGTAACGGCCCGCAAAGAGGTCTTGAAGCGTCCGCCAGTAGATGTTGTGTTCAACCTCATGTATCTTTGCCTCCAAGCTTTCGAGGCTGTCTTGGTCCAGGATGCGGACCTCGGCCTGGTTTAATATGGGGCCGTGATCGACCATTTCGTCGACCAGATGCACGGTGACGCCTGTTACCTTGACGCCGTATTCGAAAGCGTCCCTTATGGCCTGCGTTCCCGGAAAGGCCGGCAGCAACGACGGATGGATGTTTACTATCCTTTCGCTGTATCTGGCCACAAATTGGGAAGAAAGTATCCTCATAAATCCCGCAAGTACGATCCAGTCGACCGAATGTTTGATAAGTTCTTCTTCCAATGCGGCTTCGCCGACGGATCTTCCCTTGTCATAAGGCAGTACAAGCGCCTTTAAACCCATAGCTTTGGCCTTATCAACTCCTAAAGCGTCCGGTTTGTCGCTTGCCACAAAAGATATGCTTGCCTTAAGCTCGCCGCTTTTACATTTGCGGGCTAAGGCCTCCATGTTCGTGCCGCGACCGGAGATTAAAATGGCCATGTTCGTCAAGCCTTGATCACCTCGCCTATCACGCAGTAAGGCTCGCCCATCTCTTTTAGGGTGTCTTCGATGAAGGAAAGGTCGGCTTTATCTGCAACCAGCACAAATCCTATGCCAAGGTTAAAGACCTTTCTCATCTCCTCTTCCTCGACGCCTGCTTCGGCAATGAGGCCGTATATCTTAGGCCTTTTCCAGGAACCGTAATTTACGGCTATGGTAAGTCCCTCGGGTATGACGCGCTTGACGTTTGCCTCAAGGCCGCCTCCAGTGATGTGAGCCATTGCCTTAATTTTAGCCTTTTCCATTATATTTGCTATGATACGGGGATAAAGTCGCGTTGGTTCAAGCAGAGTCTTATAAAGAGGCCTTCCCTCTCCCAGGGGATCGCTATCAAGGGATAATTTCAAGCCGTCTTCCAGCAAGACTTTTCGCACGAGGCTGAAGCCGTTACTGTGAAGCCCGCTTGATGCAAGGCCAATCAGCAAGTCGCCGGCCATTACATCCCGGCCCGTGATGATATTGCTTTTTTTGACGATGCCTACGGCAAATCCCGCCAAATCAAATCCATCGGGGGGATAAGTGCCCGGCATCTCCGCCGTCTCCCCGCCAAGCAAAGCACAACCGCTTTGCTTGCAGGCCTCGGCAATGCCGTAGATAAGGCCGGAAAACCTTTGACCGTCCAGCTTACCGCAGGCTATGTAGTCGAGGAAGAACAACGGCCTGGCGCCGCAGGTTATGAGGTCATTTACGTTCATGGCGACCAGATCCTGGCCCAGTCCGGCAAACTGGTCAGCCTTTTTTGCTATCTCAAGCTTCGTGCCAACGCCGTCGCAGCAGGCCGCAAGATAAAACTCTCCTCCCGGATCGTAAAGGCCGGCAAAACCGCCTATACCGGAGATGACGCCTTCTTGAGCTATAGACGCTGCCTGCTTTACTATATCTATCCAGTCGTCGGACGCCTTCAGGGATACACCTGCCTGCTCGTAGGTCCACTTCATCCTGATCACTCCTTTAAATATACGCCGCTAAAGCAAGCGGTACAAAGCTCTTCTTCGGGAAGGCCGACGGAATAAATGAGATCATCTACGTCAAGGAAGCATAGCGATTCGGCTCCTACGTAATCCCTTAAAGCCTCAAGGTCCATCTTTGCTGCGGCCAAATCGGAAGACCTTGGCGTATCGATGCCGTAGAGGCAGGGAAATTTGACGGGAGGGGAGGCTATCCGAAGATGAACTTCTCTTGCTCCGGCATCGCGAAGGAACCTGACGGCCATCTTTGACGTGGTGCCTCGAACGATGGAGTCGTCCACCGCTACGATGCTTTTGCTCTTGATCAGGCTTCCTACGGGGTTGAGCTTGATTTGAACCCCCAGCGCTCTAACCCTTTGTGTGGGCTGTATGAAGGTGCGCCCGACGTATCTGTTTTTGATGACTGCCATCTCGAAGGGCAACTTCGATATCGAGGCGTATCCCAATGCTCCTATCGTGCCGCTGTCAGGCATACCCAAGACCAGATCGCTTTTGCCGCAAGGACACGTACAGGCAAGTCTTTGGCCAAGTTTGAACCTCACGTCGTAAACGGACCTTCCATCTATGACGCTGTCGGGGCGGGCCAGATATACGTATTCAAAGGAGCATCTAAATCGCCTTTCTGCCTCGACGGGTACATTTAAACTCCTGAGGCCCCCTTCGTCTACGATGACTATCTCACCGGGCGCCACGTCTCTGACGAAATCGGCGTTAACTATGTCGAGAGCGCAGGTTTCAGAGGCGACATAGTAAACGTCGTCCCTTCTTCCTATGACCAGGGGCCTAAATCCCCAAGGATCTCTTGCTGCAACGAGGCGACCCTCTATGAGGGCGACGATGCTAAAGGCGCCCCTCAGTTTGCTTAAGGACTTTACCAAGGCCTCTACGGGAGGCAGACTCTGTTCATGTGCCATCAGGTGCAATATCACTTCGGTATCGGTGGTGGACTGAAATATGGCGCCTCTGGACTCCAGGTCGCGTTTGAGGGCCTTTGCGTTCGTTATGTTGCCGTTGTGAGCCACGGCGATTTGGCCCTTCGAATAGGTGGCGTGCAGAGGTTGGGCATTTATCACGTTGGACTCGCCTGCGGTCGAATATCGCACATGCCCTATGGCGCACTTCGTCCTTTCCTTGGCCAGCTCTTCCTGATTTAAGCAGGTATGCACCAGGCCCATTCCCTTTTGAAGCTGCAAACTGCCCCTGCCGTCAAGCCACGCTATCCCGGCCGACTCCTGACCGCGATGCTGCAGAGCATATAATCCCAGATATACGTCCTCTAAAAGAGGAGACATCTTTGGAGCGCTTACGCCAAATATTCCGCACATATTATTTCCTCCGGGTCAAACCAGCTGAAAGGTACCGTCTTTGATAACGGTCCCTAGTTCAGTGACGCCAAAACCATCCCATATTTCAAGGAACCGGTCCGTCTTTTCCTCCGGCACTGCGTAAAGCGCGCGCGGGTCTCCTTCGCCAAAAAGAAATTCCGTGTCAAATTGCTTGATCGTGGCACCAAGGCCAGAATGCCCAAGCATTTTAACCATAGCCACAGCAATACCGCCTAAGCCGACGCACCTGCCGCTTGAGGCGGCTCCTTCGGCGACGGTTTTAAGGGCGCGCCTGCAAAAGTCGCGCTCGACGTCGAAGTCAATGGAATTAATAGGACCGCTCAACCTTCCTTCAAAGGTTCGTTCGAAGGCGCTGGCTTTCAAGGATCCGCCGCTTCCGACGAGAAAGAGACGGTCCGAGACGTTTGGCTCGTTGCTTTTCAAGAACTTCTTACCGTCGAAGCCGCCGACGGCGCACACCACGGGCGTAGGCAGCACGGTGCAATCGGGCGATTCGTTATAAAGGCTTACGTTTCCTGAGACTATAGGGCAGTCAAGCTCCTGACAAGCTAACGCCATACCCCTTATGACCTCGCTTATCCCCCAGAAGTTTTCCGGCACCTCCGGAGACGGAAAGTTCAGGCAATCGGTCATGCCCAAAGGATGCGCTCCTGCGACGGCCAGTTTCCTTACGGCCTTGGCAACCGTTTCCATGCCTCCGACCAGCGGGTCGACCGCGCATCTCCACGGGTCGCTTGCTACAGCCAAAGCTACGAGTTTGTCGATCTCTTTGATGTAAAGGATCGCCACGGAATTCCCCGGCCCAAGTGTTGTCCTGGTTTGGACCATGTAATCATACTGCTCGTATATCCAGGATTTGTCCTCAAACTGAGGAAGCGACGACAAAACATTTACGACTGCAATCGGGTCATTTGTGTTTACGTCGGCTAACGTCTTTGTCGGGTAAGTTATGACCGTTTGTACAGGTTTCCGTTTTGGCCAGTCCATCGTAGGGCCCGAGGCCAACATCGAAGCAGGAACGTCTGCTGCCGTTTGTCCCTTGAAATATAACACGAACCTGTCTTCTTCGATGATCTTTCCTATGTTGGCGCACTCAAGCCCCCATTTGTCGGCTATCTTCCTGACGTCGTCGTAATGCCTTTCTTCTATGACCAAAAGCATCCTTTCCTGTGATTCTGATAAGGCGATCTCAAAGGGGTTCATGCCTTCTTCCCGCAGGGGCACATTGTCAAGGTAAATTTCTGCCCCGGCATGAGCCTTGGCAGCCAGTTCGACGGAGGAGGACGTTATGCCGGCAGCGCCCATGTCCTGCATGCTCACTATAAACCCTTTATTTAAAATTTCGAGGCAGCATTCTATGAGCAGCTTTTCGGCGAAGGGATCTCCCATTTGAACCTGCGGTCTGCTTTTCTTGACGGCTTCGTCTAACTCTGCGGAGGCAAAGGCAGCGCCTGCGATTCCGTCGCGGCCGGTCTTTGAACCAAGAAGCACCAGCATGTTTCCCGGCTTGGCGGTATTGGACTTTACGACCTCATCCAGATTTACAAGGCCCGCGCACATCGCATTTACCAGGGGATTTCCCTTATAACAGGGATCGTAGTATGTGAGTCCGCCGACGGTCGGCACGCCCACGCAGTTGCCGTAGCTTCCGACGCCTTTTATTATCCCTTCCCTGAGGTAGTCGGACCTTCTGTCGTCCGGAGGCCCGAAAAAGAGGCAATCCATCGAGGCAATGGGTCGGGCCCCCATGGCAAGTATGTCCCTTACAATTCCCCCCACGCCGGTGGCGGCGCCCTGGACCGGCTCGACGGCCGAAGGGTGGTTATGACTTTCCATCTTGAAGGCTATACCGAAGCCCGAACCTATATCCACGATGCCGGCATTCTCTCCGGGACCTTGAAAAACATATTTGCCCTTGGTGGGAAACGTAGCAAGCAGACGTTTCGTGGATTTGTAACAGCAATGCTCGGACCACATGACGGCAAAAAGTCCAAGTTCCGTATCGTTAGGCTCCCTTTGCAGGGCCTTCTTTATTTGTCTGTATTCCTCTTCTTTAAGCCCGAGAAGGTCTTTTTTCATCTTGACATCTCCTTTATCCACTCGCTTATTCCCTTAAAAAACCTCACGCCATCCCGGCCTCCCACCAAGGAGTGCACGACCCGTTCGGGATGTGGCATCAGGCCCAATACGTTTTTTGATGCGTTGGTTATGCCGGCTATGGCGTTGAGCGAGCCGTTTGGGTTATCTACGTAACGAAAGGCCACGCAGCCGCTTTCCTCAAGCTTTGCCAAAGATGTATCATCCAAATAAAACAGCCCTTCGTGGTGGGCTATGGGGAAGTTAACGACCTCTCCGGGTTCGTAGAGGCGGGTAAAGGGAGTATCGTTTCGCTCGATCCTTATCTGACAAGGCCTGCATATGAACCTTGTCGAGACGTTAGGAAGCAACACGCCGGGCAGAAGGTGTGCCTCCGTAAGTATCTGAAAACCGTTGCAAATGCCCAAAACCAGTCCTCCGCTTGATGCAAACTCTACCACCGATCTCATGATGGAAGATTTGGCAGCCATGGCGCCGCTTCTTAGATAATCACCGTAGGAAAACCCACCAGGAAGGATGACCACGTCGCTTTCAGGCAAACTTTCTTCAGCATGCCATACCATGCTTACGTCGGCGTCACAGCAGATTTCAAAAGCCCACTTTACGTCCATGTCGCAGTTGCTTCCGGGAAAGACGATGACCGAGACCTTCATCTATATTTCCTCCAGTTCGAAGGTATACTCTTCGATAAGGTCGTTTACGAGCAGGTCCTCGCACATAGATCTAACCCTGGATTCGGCCTCCTCGCGCGACGGCAAATTTAAGGTTATCTTTAAATATTTGCCGACTCGAACGTCTTGGACCTCCGGGTAATTTAGCGAACGAAGGGAGGAAAGGACGGTTTTGCCCTGTGTATCCAGCACTCCTTCCTTTAGATATATGAAAAGCTTTGTCTCGTAGCGCTTTTGTGCGGCCGCCTTTGGTTGGCTAATTCTGCGCCAGATCTCCTCGTAGGCCTCAAGGACGTTTCCGAGGTCCTTCCTGAATCGGTCCTTGTCAAGACGCTCTTTTGAGGTCAAATCCCAAAAGCGGCACGTGTCGGGAGAGATCTCGTCGGCGACGTAGATGTTGCCCTCTTTGTCGGTGCCGAACTCAAGCTTAAAATCGACTAACTTGATGCCGCGTTCGTATAAATATTTGGAAAGTATCTCGTTTACCTTGAGGCACAGCTCCTTCATCCTTTCTACCTGTGGCTTTGAGGCAAATCCGAAGGCCCTGATGTGGTCTTCCGTTACCAAAGGATCTCCGAGCTCGTCGTTTTTCAGGTAAAACTCCACAAGGGGCGGTACCAGGTCTAAGCCTTCCTCGACGCCAAGTCTCTTGCACAAGGAGCCGGTGCTCGTGTTTCTTACGACCACTTCCAGGGGGATTATCTTGAGCCTTTTAACGAGCTGATGGTTATCGTCGAGGAGTTTTACGAAATGGGTGGGTATGCCTTTGTCCTGAAGGAGCTTTAAAAACGCTGCGCTTATGAGGTTGGTAAGCCTTCCCTTGCCCTGCATGGTGTCTTTCTTCTGAGCGTTGAAGGCAGTCAGGGAATCCTTGTACTCAAATATTGCAAGGGTCGGATCGTCGGTCTCGTAGACTTTCTTTGCCTTGCCCTCGTAAATTAGCTTAATTTTATTCATGTCATCACCTTCATATGTGGGATTTTCGCTTACATTTATGCCATATAGGACTATAAATGTCAACATATTTTGGGTCCGTCTTGTGCCGAAAAAACATATGCGAAAACTGGGAAAAAGCCCGGCTCAATCAAACAAGCCGGACATGATCGGGTATTTGTGCAATTAAATCGCGAAGCAGACTTGTCATTGTATTTGCGAGTTAATTCTTTTTTAGCTTGGCTTATTTTGCTTTTGGCATAAAAGCAGTAAAATAAGCTCACGTTAACCTTATATAGGATATAAGGAGGGATATGGTGAGGGCAAAAATGACTCCTGCGGGCTTTTTGTTCTTTGCGTTTCTTACGATATTTTCGGGTCTGATGTTTGCAAGTCAAACCTATGCCTATGATTTCATGAAGATAGACGGGCCTGTCTGGCTTGACGGCAGCAATTACCTGCGGGGACAGCCCTTTGGGATGGGGGAGCTTGCGCAGTCGATGCCTCTTGAGCATGCGATCGAAGGCGGGGACTGGGTTTCCGGAGCGCTGTCTTTCTGGGTCAAGCCCGATAGCTACCCTCCGAAGGGCAGCGTATGGGACATAGTGAGGCTCAATTGGTACGATACGTTTAAGCCTCCCATGGGACATGTGTGTTCCGTCTCGCTTACCTCGGAGGGAAAGATATGGGTGCATGAGGTCTGGTCGTGGAGCAGGTCTTACGTAGGGGGCCAGGAACCGGAGATAATGTCAAGCGGAAGCATTCCCGCAGGCATGTGGTCGTCGGTGATCATCCAGTGGAGCAAGGAGCTTAACAACTTTTCAATATTTATCAATGGAGACAGGGATGTTAACGCAGACAGCTATATTGCCGTCGCAGTTAAATCGCCCACGGGTGTGGTCTATCCGTGGATCGGCGGCTATGGCGGCTTCAAAGGGGTTGTCAGGGATTTTAGGGTTTGGAACATATATATGGCCTGGGGCAACCTTTATATGCAGTACTTTAAAATGCAGGGCCTTAAAGACTTTGAAAGGGCAATCAGAGACGATCTTACAATTTCCTGCTCAATTCCGACCAATGGCTGGACCGCCAGGGAATACGCGGGAAGCGGGAAAAGTTCTTATGAGCTTGAAGTTAAAAACGACTCGGATGACGCTGTCATAACCATCAAATACTATAGCCCCGAAAGCGGGCTGAACATGAACGAATTTATAGACGAACAAAGCATGACAGGCACCAGAAGCGTGTTTGAATTTAACAATGCTCCTGCTGTTAAGATAGACAGGGAAACGGCAGACCGCAAGGAAAGCATTTACGTCATACCCTGCGACAAGGGATTTTTTGCCATTCTTTATTCTGCAAAAAGGGAAATTTACAACTGCTACCTTGCTGTCGCCGGAATGATGGTAAAGGAGTTCGATTTTTACGAGAAAAACTGAAGCCTTAAGGAGTGAATGACATGAGAAAAAGGTCGTTGCTTTTGGTTTTTGTCGTTATGACCCTGGTTTTCCTGCATGCCTGCTGGGCTTGTGCTGCACAAAAGGAAGGCGTTACCGAAGGAACGGTCAAAAACTTCACGTACCGCCTTTCCTTCGGAGATGAAGGGACGTTTACCTTAAAAGACGGCGAATACAAACGCCCCCACCCAAATTATGTTCACGTATGGGTGGATAATTTCGTGATAGACGACATCGACAGAAACGGCATTCCTGACGCGATAGTAGTACTAGCGCAAAATGACGGCGGCAGCGGGACGTTTTTTGAGCTGACCGCTTTGCTTGCGACGCAAAATGGCATCGTGCAGACGAACTCAATGTATCTCGGAGAGAACATAAAGATCGATAGCATACAGGTGACCGAGGACGAAACTCCGGCAATATATCTGTTTGAACCCAAAAAGATAGTCATAGATATGCTTGTACTAGGAGAAAACGACCCGTCGTGCTGTCCATCTCAAAAGGAGGTGGCAAACTTTGCCGTCTATGAAAACAAACTGGTATCTTATGACGACGTGCCTCCAACGATCGTAAAAAAGCCTGCGATTTATCTGTACCCTCAAAAAGAAACCAAGGTTAAAGTCAAAGTTGACGTCAACGGAGAGATTACAAAAAGCATACCCCAATATGGCGACGGCTGGGAGGTCAGCGCCAGCCCCAAGGGAAGGATCGACGGCAAATACGACTATCTCTTTTATGAAGCCAGGTTAAACTGCCTGCCTCAGCTTCCCGAAGAAGGATGGGTTGTGGCTTACGACGAACTGAATAAGTGGTTTGACAAAAACCTTACCGCCCTGGGCCTCAACGGCAAGGAAGCCGGCGACTTCAAAGAATACTGGATCAAGAACCTAAAGCCTGCAAAGTACTACGTCATAAAGATATTGGACCGCAACTTCATAGACGAAAATCTGAAACTGCAGGTCTCTCCCATGCCTCAGACTGTCATCAGGCTCATGCTTTACTTTAAGCCTACAGATCATTTTGATATCCTGAAGGCGCCAAAGCCGCAAAAGATCGTCAGGGTCGGCTTGACTGTGGTCGAGTGGGGCGGCATCGTCGAAAACTTTGACACAGATGTATTCTTAAAACCTGCTTATTCGCTTTTTCCTGATGACATGGGTATTTTGCTGCTTAGAGCTGTAAGCGTGGGACAACACAAGCTGTCGATCACGGTTAATTCCGGAGGCTGTACCAATAAAGATACGATAAAGGCCGTCGTCAATAAGACAGATGCCTTAGACAGACAGGTCCCCGTTTATGAAATCACGTTTTTGCGGGAAAAGCCTGACCCTTGTAAGGCCTTTCTGCCCGACGGAGTTGTAGTCGATTACGACCTCGAAAAGGACTTTGGCTTTAAGATGCCTTACGTCGTTATCGTAAAAAATCCTGTGCTTCCCATCGTCAAAGACGAGCCTTACTTTGGCATTTCTTCGGTTAAAACCGAGACAGTGGAAGAAAAATCGGCGTCCGAAGCGGCTTTTGCCTTAAAAGACGAGCCCGAGGCGCTTAAAAGGGAGCTGATAGATGCTACCGTGAAGGCCATAAAGCTTGAGATCGAAAGGTATAAGGATTCAGATCGAAGCGATAAGCAGGAAAGGATCGATTACCTTACAAAGGAGCTTGCCAGATTTGAAGGGATGAAGCCCGAAGATTACGTCCTCAAAGCTCCTCAGACGCAAACCGGCGGCGAAAATCCGCTTGAAAACTTCGGCAAGTTTGGGCCGCTCATGCCGCCTGAGGAGCGGGAAGCCGAAATCGTCGTTACCGATGGCCTTGACTATGGTTCGATTCTGACCGTTACCGGCATGACGAGGTCAGGCCCCTTTTATCACGTAGCGGGTGTTGCAAGCGGCGATTTTAAGTCACTGACGCCAGGAAAGTACAAGGTAAAGCTTTATTTGGTTTACAAGAGGGAGTACTTCGGCGGCATCCCCGATTATTATGTATTCATAGGAGGAAGGGTGCAGTGAAGATCGATGTGGAGTACCTGAAGTTTTTGTGGCCCCTTAAGACCTATTTAATTACGTGCGGCGACATCGCCTCCAAGGCAAACGTCATCGCCGTAAGTTTTTGTATGCCGGCAGCCGGGCAGCCTCCGCAGCTTGTTTGCGCCATAGGCAAGACCTTTTACTCACACACACTCATAAGCCAAATGGGCGAGTTTGTCGTAAACGTCCCGCCCAAGTCTTTAAAAAAGGAGGTTTACTACTGCGGTTCCCATTCCGGAAGAGACGTAAACAAATTCGTCGAAACAGGCCTCACGCCTTTGCCTGCCAGGCGCGTCAAGGCGCCGATAATATCCGAGTGCGTTGCTCACATGGAATGCGTCGTTGTAGGTTCGCTTGACACAAAATCTTATGACGGTGCGGATTTAAGGCCGAACATAGCAAACAAGACCCTGTTTTTGGGAGAGGTGCTTGAAGCTTATGCTGACGAGGATTACGCTTCTGGCAAGGCCCAGGACTTCTTCATGATCGAGGGAACCTTTCCCCACCATGCTTACGGCCTGAGGCGATAACGCCTTTGATGGTATAGACAGACCGAACGGGACGAGGAGGTTTTGTCCTAATTATGTTATGGGTATCCTCCTCGTCCATATTTTGCTGACATATCTTACCGGTTTGCGGCCCTTCGCAATTCACATGTGGGGTGTGCGTCGGAAGTCCTTTCGCCTCCTTCTCGTATTTGCAGACGTTGCCTTTTAGGGTAGTACTTAGGAGGGGTTTCGGGAAATCCCATAAAAACTTAACGCGGTCCGCTTGCAAATTATATTTGCATTTTTGCATATGCAGGAATATAATAATAAGCGGCCTAAACAAGGGTGATTAATGCAAGCATGGGAGCTGCATAAGAGACATTTTAAACATCCAGTGCACATAAAATTGATTAGAGGTGGTGATAGCGACGGAAGAGATGCTTTTAAAGCTAAGCGCCCTTGCAGATGAAACCAGGCTCAGAATGGTAAACATAATGCGCGTCGGTGAACTTTGCGTCTGCGAGATCGCAGAGGCGTTGGACATTAGCCAGACCAAGGCGTCAAGGCACCTTAACATACTAAAGACGGCCGGCATCGTATCGGACAGGAGGCAAGCCCAGTGGGTGTATTATTCCCTAGTCGATGGGCAGCCAGGCTTCTTTTATGCCTTGCTTGACGACTTGAAGGGATTAAAGCAATTTCAGGACGACCTTTTGGGTCTTAAGAGAAAATCGTGCAAATGAGGAGGAAAAACTATGAAAGTTGAAATTTATGATCCGCCCATGTGCTGTTCTTCAGGGCTGTGCGGGCCCTCGGTGGACCCCGCGCTGGTGGCGATCAACGACGCCCTGCTGCAGCTAAAGAAGGAAGGCGTAGAGGTGGCAAGGTATATGATCAATCAGCATCCTGCAGCCTTTAGAAGCAACCCCGACGTCATGAGGCTTATAAAGGAAAGAGGAGGCCAGTGCCTTCCTATTACTGCGGTAAACGGGAAAGTGATCAAATACGGATCATATCCTTCGTATGACGAAATCGTATCGAATATGAGGGAGTTGATGGAAGGAGAGGCAAAAGATAAATATGAGTAAATATATTTTCTTCTCAGGTAAAGGAGGTGTGGGCAAGACTTCCGCTGCCTGCGCCACCGCATACCGGTATGCGTCGCAGGGCAACAGGACGATCATAGTTACCACAGATCCTGCCCCCAATCTTTCAGACGTGTTTGGCCAAAAGATAGGACATAAAGTTACAGCGATCAACGGCATCGACAACCTCTGGGCCATAGAGATCGACCCCGACAAGGCCGCTGAGGAATACCGCGAAAAGGAGCTTGCCCCCGTCAGGGAGCTATTTGATGATGACATATTAAAGCTGGTGGAAGAGCAGCTTAACTCGCCGTGCACGGAGGAAATTGCTTCCTTCGACAAATTCGTGGACTTCGTGGATAACGACGACTATGATGTAGTGATATTCGATACTGCCCCTACGGGCCATACGTTGAGGCTTTTGGAGCTGCCCGTCGACTGGAGCGCGTTCATAGACAAAAGTGCAAAAGGTACGGGTCAGACCTGCATGGGCCCCGTGGAAAACATAATTGGAAACAAGGAGAAATACGACAGGGCCATTAAAATCATGCGCGACAAAAGCTGCACGCGGTTCATATTTGTATTGAAACCGGAGGCCACTGCCGTTGCCGAGACCAAAAGGGCCATCGAAGAGCTAAAAACCATTGGCATCGCTGCCGATCTGCTCATCGTAAACGGCATTTATCCTGAGGAGGAATGCACGGATCCCTTCTTTAAAAAGCTTTACAACCTCCAACTTCGAAACTTGGACGAGATCAAAAAGATTGGTCTGCAGTACATTATCGTGCCTTTATTTGACGAAGAGGTAAAAGGCCTCAACGGATTAAGGCGCATGGCAGATGCGTTATTTAAGGGGGAACCGGTCAGATGAATTCGTTAAACGATATCTTTTTCCCTGATAGAACTACGAGGAGGATATTTTTTGCAGGCAAGGGCGGGGTAGGCAAAAGCTCGCTGGCGGCGATAACCTCAGTGTATACCAGTGATAACGGGTTTAAGACGTTACTTGTCTCCACAGATCCGGCGTCCCATTTAAGCGACGTCTTTAAAAGCCCTATAAATGAGACTATATCTCCAGTAAAGGGATTCGATAACTTATACGCCGTAAACATCGACCCGAAAAAAGCATATGAGGCCTACAAGGAAAGGACGTTGAGGCAAGCAATCGGCGTATATTCCGACGACATGGTAAAGGTGATGGAAGAGGAGCTCAACACGCCCTGCACGGAGGAAATGGCTACGTTTCAAAAGTTCATCGACTATCTTTTAGATACGAGTTTCGATGTCGTCGTGTTCGATACTGCCCCTACGGGCCATACGTTGAGGCTTTTGGAGCTGCCGACACAGTGGCTGAGCGAGCTTGCCGTCAAAAAAGAGCTTTCAAAGGAAAGCGAAAGGCTTGACAATTTGGCAAAGCAGAGGTTTATAGATGCCCTTGGTATCTTGAAGGACGAAGATGCGACGAGTTTCGGCTTCGTCACTTATCCCGAAGAGACCCCCATATTTGAAGCCCACAGGGCAGAAAAAGACCTTGAGAGGATGGGCATACCGACCAGGTTCGTCGTGGCAAACATGATACTGCCGAAGGAGCGATGCGTAACGCCTTTTTTTAAGAAGAGATACGAAATGCAGCAGAAGTATCTCAATATGATCGCCGATGTCTTTAGGGGCAAAACTGTCATGTGTTTTCCCATGCTGGATACGGAAATAGTGGGGGTTGAAGCCCTAAGGAGGGCTAAAGAGGCATTTATGGAGTATAACTCTCATGAATTGAGCATGATCCATTAAAATGGTCACGGTCAGTTAGAAATAAGCAAGAGGAACGGATGCGGTATTTGAACTTGGCAGGCGGGGCGATCGGCTCCGCCTGCTTTTTGTCGTCAGGCTATATAAAAACGGCTATAGCCGAGGCAGTAACTTTCTGCCAGTGCCTGGGGGAATTTTTAGCAGAACTTGTGAATTTTGGATTGTCTAAATAACTTAAAGTGGGCCAAAAGGCCTAAAAAGTAACCAAAAACTAAATAATTTTCTTGAACTTTAAAACTAAATTTGCGAAAATTAGTTTATATTTATTCTATGGCCATTTAAAGAGAGAGGAGAGATATAAATGGCTACTATCGAGTATTATCGAGTTGAGCTTGAGAGGCTTAGATCAAGGATCAGGACGACCATCGAAAGCCCGTTTTACGGCAATAACGTGGTGTCTGTAGGTTGTTTGAGGGAAGCTTACGCCCTTGCCAAGGATAGCCCGGGGACAGTGGAGCTTACCGGGATGCCTGTGTTCGACGCCGAAAGGCAAGGCTTGCCTGAGGGGGCAAATGTGTTGTTGTTCAATGACGGTGGGGTAGTGGGCCGTTGTGCCGCGGCAAGGAGGATAATAGGAGAGCCGAATGTAAGTGTCGAGGAATACGCCTCAAAGCTTCGCGAGGCCGCTTACGGGACAAGGTTTCGCAAATTGTATCATGTCCAGGCCGTCGTTGGATTGGACACTGATTTCATGGTCAAAGCCCACCTTTTGATCCCGGAGGGACATGAAAATATACTTTACAACTGGCTGCTCAACTTTCAATACATAAACGAGCGTTACAGCGAGATGTATCGCAGCTCTAAGCTTTACCCCGAAGGGGACATATTCGTCTTTTCCGACCCGGATTGGCAGCATCCGGATCACCCCCTTGGCTTGGCGCTTTTTGACCCCCTTCACAACTGTGCCGCTATACTGGGCATGAGATATTTCGGTGAATTCAAAAAAGGGACATTGACGCTTGCCTGGGGAACGGCAGCAAGAAACGGCTTTCTTTCATGCCACGGCGGGCTGAAGCGATTTCGATTGAAGGGCGGCAAAAGCTTCGTCATGGCGGTGTTTGGGCTGTCCGGATCGGGAAAATCAACGATAACGCATGCCAAGCACAACGGTAAGTACGACATAACCGTGCTGCACGACGACGCCTTTGTCATCAACCGGGAAAAGGGATACTCCATCGCCTTGGAGCCCACTTATTTCGACAAGACGCAGGATTACACGATTGCCAGCGAGGCAAGTAAGTATATCATTACATTGCAAAACAATGGTGTAACCGTAGGCGAGGACGGCAAGCTTTACGCCCTGATGGAAGATATCCGAAACGGAAACGGCAGGGCCATAAGGTCCAGGTTTTGGTCGCCGAACAGGGTCGATCGATTGGACGATCCCATAAATGCCGTCTTTTGGATCATGAGGGATCCGACCCTGCCGCCAGCAGTCAAGGTAACCGATCCCTGCTTGGGTTCGACCATGGGCGCGACCCTTGCAACGAGAAGGACCACGGCCGAAAGGCTTTTGCCGGGAGTCGACCCTAATGCCCTTGTCTTTGAACCTTACGCCAATCCCTTCAGGGTGTATCCTTTGAGCGTTGATTACGAGGGTTTTAAGCACCTTTTGGCCGAAGGCGTAGACTGCTACGTCTTAAATACCTGAGAATTCATGGGCAAAAAGATCGAATCCAAGGTGACGCTTGAGATAATAGAGGCCATCGTAGAAGAAAGGGCGCGCTTCATGCCTTGGGAGGATTTTTCGGGCCTTCAGATCATGGAGATAGAGGGATTTGTGCCGGATTTTAAGGACGAAAACTATCGGGAGCAGTTCGCGGCCAGGATTAGGGACAGGATCAAGTTCGTAAAAGACAGGGATATGGAAAAGGGAGGATTTGACAAGCTTCCCCCGGAGGCGGCAAAAGCCCTGGAGGACATTTGCCGGGCTTAAAAAAATTAGCCGGTTAGACAAGCTGTGGTACGGCAGTTGTTAAAGCTTGCCCGGTCTTTAAGAACGCGGCCCGGCGAAGTATCTTTAAACAGTGCAAGGTACGTTAGGAATGTTAGTGCAATAAATGAGCGGGTCAAAGGATGTTTGCGGCAGGACAAAGGATCTCTCGGGCAAAGACCCCTTGTCCCGCTCATTTATTAGTTGCGCTTTTATTGGCTCAAGGCCCTTCGCAGCTGTCCGCACGCAGCGTTTATGTCGGAACCTCTTTCGCGCCTTATCTCGCATTCTATGTTGAGCTTGGAAAGGACGTCAGCGAAGGCCTTGATGCGGCCGTCCGTAGACCTCTTAAAACCGGCCCCGGACACGTTATTGTAAGGTATAAGATTTACGTAAACGGATAAGCCGTTTAAAAGCGTTGCAAGCTCGTATGCCTGCTCCGTCGAGTCGTTTACGCCGTTTATCATGAGGTATTCGATGGTGATGCGATCCTTCGTGGCCAATTGATATTTTTTAAGCGCCTCCGTCAAGGTTGCCAGCGGATATTGCTTGTTAATGGGCATCAGCCTGTTTCTGAGCTGGTCGTTTGGTGCGTGCAGGGATATCGAAAGCCTGACCGGGATATTTTCCTCGGCTAGCGTCAGTATTCCGGGCACAACACCTGCCGTCGATACTGTGAAATGTCTGATGCCAAGGCCCCTCATCTTGGGTTCGTTTAACATTCGAATGCTTTTAAATACCGCTTCCTTGTTTAAAAACGGCTCTCCCATTCCCATGTAGACGATGTTGTCTATGTTCCGGCCGGCGAGCTTTTCCATCGCCAGAAATTGGCCCGTTATCTCGCCTGCCGATAGATTTCGTACAAATCCGCTCTGTCCCGAGGCACAAAAGGCGCATGCCAGCGGGCAGCCAACTTGGGTTGAGAGGCATGCAGTCAGGCGCCCCTGCTGCGTAAGCAAAACCGATTCGACCCTTTCACCGTCCTTTAGCTGCCAAAGAAACTTCCTGGTGCCGTCCTTCGATGTCTCCGCACGCACCAAGAAAGGCGGCATAAGGGCGATGCTATTTGCCAGCTTTTGCCTTAAGTCCTTGCTCAGGTTTGTCATCTCATGAAAGTCAAATACCTTTTTTTGGTAAATCCACTGGCATATCTGGTCTGCCCTGTACCTTTCAAGACCGAACTTATAGGACAAGGTATCTGCCCACTCAGGGTAGTCCAGGTCAAGGCCGTTTATTGCTTCGTCCATCCTTTGCTTCCTCCTGATCTTTGCGTTTGCTTCTTGTAGGCAGTCTTTTATAACAGATTTTGCCGTCCATATCAATGGGACGTCAGGAAAAAGTCCACAGTGGTAACGACGCGGACCAATTTGAAGTCGGGCGAGCCGGCGTCCCTGTCTTCGACGGTAAAATATCCCTGGGTGGCTCTCCTTATGGCGCCTACCTTGCTTCCCGAGTCGCGGGCAAACTGTTCGGCAGCTTCTCTGGCATTCTTGGTCGCCTCGGCAATCATCTCGGGTTTTATGTCGTTCAGCTTGGTGAAGGCAAACTGCGTCGAGCTGTCCTCACCTATGGCGATTCCGGCAGATACAAGCTGGCCGGCCTTTTCCATGGCCTTTTTGACGTTTGCGACGTCACCGGACCGAAGGGTTACCCGCGTTACGGCGACGTAGCGATACTCCCTGCCCTTGCCTGCATCGTAGTAGGGCAGCGACTGCGTGTCGGTTATCTGCGGCGGCATGCTTGAGATCTCGGACTCGGGAAATCCGGCGTCGAGCAGGAATTTATACAGCTTTGCCTTGTTGTCGTCGATGCTTCTTTGAAGATCCTCCAGGTCGTTGGCAGAATTTCTGAAGGATATGCTCCATATGGCAAGATCTGCCTCCACGATCCGTTCAGACAACCCCTTCACAGTAACATAGCGTTCTGCGGACTTAAACTGAACCAAAGCATTGCCTATCAGGTAGCTTGCTATGATCAGTCCGCAGGCCAAACATATTCCCAAAGTCAAAAAAGCGTAAGTCCTCTTGTCGGTCATTTTTATTACCTCTTTTCGATATAGTATAGTGGTGTCAATTTTCTATAGTATAACATTTCGAAGGTCATAACTACATGGTTGTTGGCAAATCGGTCCGTTTGTTTGCTTCAAAAAATAAATATTGTAATAGTAATTGTGCTTTGGTATTATTGGTTTGCGATATAATTTTTTTATTGTTAAAAATTACGTGTATTTTGAGAACTCTATCATACGAATTAGCGATATCTTTAATTAAATGAACATATCTTGGCTATGATGTTGTTTTATATTGCTCTTAAAGCGCGATAATGCATAAAATGAGGAGTTTTTACATACAGAAACCATTATTGTATACTAATTTTAATAAGATTAAAAAAAATTCAATATATAGATGTTCATCTTAAACTTGCAACCCTCAGTACAATAGTACAATTAATATCTTAGCAGAAACTTCGTATGTTCTTATATAGAAATATTGCAACTTTTCAAAGGGGGGGTCGATCGAAGAACTTGTGTTGAATAGTTTAAGGCGATCCATACTCGCACTACAAGCTATTTAAATCATAGGGAGGGAGAAAGATGAGCGAGGATGTCCTTCGCGTTGCAAACTCGTTAGGAGTTTGGCTTATGGCCGCACCAATTGTAATACTCACCATTGGTGGAGTGGCGTCGCCACCTTCACCAATACCCCGAAGTAGGCTTAGAGTTGCCGGAGACGGAGAAGTTCGTTGCCGAAAGGCTCAAAGAAATGGGACTCGATGTTAGAACGGGAGTCGCCGGTCATGGGGTTGTAGCGGTGCTAAGGGGGTCAAAACCCGGACCGACCATAGCGATCCGGGCAGATATGGACGCATTAAATCTGAAGGAAGAAACAGGGCTTCCCTTTGCATCGAAAATTGAAGGGCGAATGCATGCCTGTGGTCATGATGCTCACACTGCAATAGCACTGGGTGCTGCAAAATTGTTATCTGAAGTGGCTTCAGAGCTTGCCGGCAACGTCAAATTCATATTTCAGCCTGCCGAAGAAGGCCCCGGCGGGGCAAAGCCAATGATAGAAGACGGCGCTTTAGAGAATCCAAAGGTAGATGCGATCGTTGGTTTACATACTGGCTGCCTTTGGGATTACGAGAGACCTGGAGAGGTGTTCGTTAGCTATGGCCCCATGATGGCTTGCTTGGACAGGATCGATGTTACAATCAGGGGAAAGGGTGCTCACGGTGCAACGCCTCATAAATCGGTCGACTCCATCTCGGTTGCTGCCCACGCCATTTCAGCCGTTCAGACGGTAGTCAGCCGTGAGGTTAATCCGCTTGAACCTGTGGTAGTGACTATCGGGAAAATTCAAGGCGGTACGGCTTACAACATAATATCGCAGGAAGTTTCCTTCGAGGGAACAGTGAGGGCCTTGAAGCAAGATGTTCGAGAGTTTTTGGACGAGCGCATCGGCGGGATAATTAAAGGCGTCGCATCCGGAATGCGAGCCGATGTCCAATATACCTATACTTACGGATATCCTCCCCTTTCCAACGATCCTGAATTTACAAAGAGGTTTGTGAAGGTTGCAACGGAAATTCTGGGCAAGGATATGGTTAAGGAAATTCCCGAACCTTCCATGGGTGGAGAGGATATGGCTTACTTCTTAAACGAGATCCCGGGAACATTCTTTTTCCTGGCAGGATGCAAAGAGGTGGACGGTCAGATCCATCCTCATCACAATCCTAAGTTCGACATTGACGAGAACGTCCTATGGGAGGGCGCGCTTTTGCTGGGTGCTACAGCTATAGATTTTCTTTCGAATTAATGATCCGCAAATGAGGAAAAGCTCAACGCTTTTCCTCATTTGTTTAGACTTATCTTGCAGTGCTAAGGGGAGATAATTTTGAAGGGAAGGCTTAAAGAGAGACTTAAGGACTTGACGTCCTTATGCGGCGTGTCGGGTGATGAGCGCGATGTGGTCAGGTATTTAAGAGATGCTTTTATGCCAATTGCTGACTCTGTCGATGTGGATAGCTGGGGCAATATTTACGCGATGAAGAGGGGCTGTGCTGATGGGCCTACATTGATGGTTTCAGCTCACTCGGATGAAATTGGAATGGTTGTAAAGAGCATTCGCGATGATGGTTTCATATGTTTTGACAGGGTAGGCGGGGTAAACGATGTCTTGCTCCCGGGAAGAAAGGTTTTGATCAAGGGCAAGATACCTGGGGTTATAGGGATAAAGGCCGGACACCTTCAAAAGGAGGAGGAAAAAAGGCGGGTTCGGTCCATCAGAGAGTGTTACATAGATGTTGGGGCCTCTTCGAAAGAAGAGGCAGAAGCGATGGGCATCAGAATTGGTCACCGCATCACGTTTCAGAGCGATTTTACCGAAATGTATAATCCAGATCTCATATCGACAAAATCGATAGACAACCGCGTAAGCTGTGCCATTATTTTAGAATTGTTCAATAATCTCAAAAATCAGGATTTTCCGGGGATTATTTATGGCGTCGTCTGTGTGCAGGAGGAAATCGGCCTTCGAGGCGCTGCCATGGCGGTGAAAAGGGTAAAGCCCGATTGGGCCATTGTGTTGGATACTATCCCTTGCGGAGATACTCCTGATATCAATTTTCAGTCCGAGCTTCCAATTAAACTGGGACATGGCTCGGTGTGTCCGCTCATCGACGGTATAGCAGGAGGATTTGCCAACAATGTAGTCCACCCGAAAATTGCAGAATGCATCGAAAGACATTCTCAAAAAACAGGGGTAAATGTTCAGTATGTGACTTTGAGCGGGGAGTCTTACACTACTGATGCAACGAATGTTTCCTTAGCAGGTATTCCTACAGGGTTGTTGACTACGCCGCGGCGATATTCTCATTCTCCCGTTGAGCTTGTTAATATGAATGATGCCGCTGGGCTATTGAATATTTTAAATAGCATGGTAATGTCTAACGGAGAAATAGATTTTACTTATTTCTAGGTCAAAGCTTAAAACATACAGTAGGACTTAGGGGATCTGCTTTGATCCAAACTTCACTTTAAATCCCAGGAAGATGTTTGATTTCTAAGCTCAAGGATTGTCCCCATATTTATTTCGCTAATAGGGTAGGGATTTTTTCTCTGCCCTTAACTTAATTTAAAAAACAAGAGTCCGCAAAGTAGGATTCTATGGGGATTTTAGTTCATAGTCAAATCATTAGTGGTATTATGTTTTTAGAAAATGTCTGGAAATTAGCGAGATAACAGGAAATATGTGATTTTGCGGCAACCTCTTTATAAAAAAGGTGATGAAAATGACGAACATATTGAAGCAATTTAGTTTCGAGCTGCCCACGAGGATCGAATATGGAGTGGGTGTCATAAGTAAGCTTGGCAATGAACTGAGGCTGCTTAAAGCTCAAAAGGTGGCCATCATCACCGACCCGGGCATTATAAAAGCTGGTTTATTGGACAAAATAACTTCTATTTTGAAGGAAGAGAAACTGCTTTACAACGTTTTTGATGGAGTAGATCCCAATCCGAAGGACCGAAACGTCGAAAGCGGCGCTCGGGCGGTAAGAAGTTTTAAAGCGGATGCAATGGTAGCGATAGGCGGGGGAAGCGTGATCGATTGCGCCAAGGCAATTGGCGTTTTGGTTTCACACGGCGGAGAGAGGATAAAGGATTTCGAGGGAAGGACTAAAGTAAAAAAGCTGATCCTTCCCTTCGTCGCCGTACCGACTACCGCCGGGACGGGAAGCGAGGTTACCTTTTCGGCGGTAATCACCGATACCGAAAACAACTATAAGATGACGGTAAGAAGCCCTTACATGGCAGCAAAGGTTGCCATGCTCGATCCTGAACTTACCGTAACCGTTCCGCCTCATATCACTGCCTCGACGGGCATGGATGCCTTGACGCACGCCATAGAGGCCTATACCGTCAAGGTTTCTGAGCCTGTCAGCGATGCACTGGCTTTATACGCGGTTGAGCTGATAACGCACAATCTGGCAAGGGCGGTGAAAGGCGGGGGAGACATAGAGGCGCGGGCCTGTATGTTGGTGGGCAGTTTGCTTGCGGGGGTTGCCTTTAGCCATTCTGACGTCGGTTCCGTTCACTGCATGGCCGAGGCCTTGGGCGGCATGTACGATGCGCCCCACGGGGTCTGCAACGCCGTATTGTTGCCCTACGTGATGGAATACAACGCCGAGTTTTGCGTTGAAAAGTACGCAAGGATCGCAAAGGCAATGGGAGAGACCTTTGAAACTTCGCAGGAAGGTGCCATGAAGGCCGTAGAAAGGGTAAAAAAATTGGCCAAGGAAGTGGACCTGCCCTCTTTCAAGAGCCTTGGCGTAAAAGAATCTGACCTTGAAACGTTGGCCGATATGGCAGCCAGAAACATCTCCACGGATAGCAATCCTCGTGAAATGAGCAAAGAAGATTACCTGGTGCTATTTAAAAAAGCGCTGGCGGATTGAAGCCTATCGGGAGTTTCTGCTAATGAAAAGCTTAAGAGAAGACGCCTTAAAAATAATTAGCGATTCTATAAGTTCCGTTTTGCCGGAAAAGGCGGTGGAGGAGGAGCTTAAAAGGCTAAATTTAAACGGCGATATCTGTGTGGTCGCCATAGGAAAAGCTGCCTGGAGGATGGCCAAGTCGGCAAGAGATTTTTTAAACGGCAGGATAAAAGGCGGCGTAGTGATAACAAAGTACGGCCATTCCATAGGATCTATTGATGGCATTGAAGTTTACGAAGCGGGCCATCCTATACCTGACGAAAATACGATAAATGCGACAAAAAGGGCAGCAAGATTGGTGCAAAACCTTTCCAAGGACGACGTTGTGCTGTTTTTGATCTCCGGAGGCGGGTCTGCCCTTTTTGAGCTTCCCATAGATGGCGTGAGCCTGGAGGATATAAAGAACGTCACCGATATGCTTTTAAGATGCGGAGCTAATATCGTGGAGATAAACACCATAAGAAAGCGATTGTCTCAGGTAAAGGGCGGAAGGTTTGCTCTGATGGCCTCGCCAGCCAAGGTGTATTCCCTCGTTCTTTCAGACGTCTTGGGCGACAGGCTCGACAGCATCGCCTCAGGCCCCGCTTATCCCG
>Ga0134096_1000167_pt1 | contig 83034 bp, 80 predicted proteins | sample 7_2taG_FD_94448 | JGI IMG/M metagenome (GOLD analysis project Ga0134096, IMG submission 94448) | Switchgrass degrading microbial communities from high solid loading bioreactors in New Hampshire, USA - 7_21_20_110_A3 metaG | ecosystem: Engineered > Bioreactor > Semi-continuous > Anaerobic >... | reverse complement strand
TTCTGCGTCAAGGCCGTCCTGCCCTACATGCGCCGCCAGTCCGCCGGCCGCATCGTGATCACATCTTCGATCACCGGGCCCATCACCGGGTATCCGGGCTGGGCGCATTACGGCGCCAGCAAGGCGGGCATGTTGGGTTTCATGCGTTCTGCGGCGCTCGAACTGGCGAAGGACAACATTACGATCAACGCCGTCCAGCCCGGCAACATCATGACGGAGGGGCTGGAAGGGACCGGGGAGGAGTACCTGGAAGTCATGCGTAAGTCCATCCCGCTGGGGCGGCTGGGGGATCCCAAAGATATTGCTTACGCGATGCTGTTCCTGGCGTCTGACGAGGCCAGCTACATCACCGGGCAGACCCTGGTCGTGGACGGCGGGCAGATCCTTCCTGAGTCGATCCAGGCGCTGGAGTAGTGGGGGGATGCTGTGTATATCATGAGCGGAGCGCCCGGTCTGGCATTCCCACGCAGAGCGTGGGCACAAGATGTTGTGGCGGGTCCAGGGCGGGTCGTAGGCCCGCCCTTACTCGTGCAGCGGTCGCCATGCAGGGGAGGAAAGCGGGCGCGGAGCGCCCGGTTTGGCGCTGCCACGCGCCTGCACAGGAACGAGAGGATCTGTAAAATAATGATAGAATAGGCGCTATTCATTCTGAGCACATACACATAAACCAAAGGATTCCTGTCCCTATGTCAAAGTTCACTTCGAGCCAGATCCTGGTCCTGTTCCTGACGGCCGCGGCGCTGCTCCTGGCGGCGTGCGGGCCTGCCGCGCAGCCCGCGCCGGTCACGGTCGTGGTCACTCAGGAGGTGGAGGTCACCCGCATCGTCGAAATCCTGAGCACGGTGGAAGTCACACGCCAGGTCGAATCCACCGTCGTCGTCGAAGTCCCGGTGACGGTCACGCCCACGGTCACACCCGAGATCACCGCCACCCCAACGCCCACGGCCAGCCCCACGTTCGTCCCGGTGACCTGGACGCCCGAGGCCACCCCGCTGCCGGCCAAATTCACCGAGAAGATTCCCGGCTTTGCCTTCCTGAAGATCGTCAACCTGACGAAGCTGGATCTGATCGTCGAAATTACTGGCCCGGTGAGCGAGAACTTCCGCGTGCTCCCTGAGAAGAATACGGGCAAGACCGTCCCCGAAGGCGAGTACACCTACCGGGTGCTGGCAGGCGAAAAGGTGATGTACTCCGGCACGATGAAGATCACCAACCCCGACAAGCACGAACTGCGCCTGCGCGAGGACAAGGCTGTGTTCTGGATCCCGTAAGCAGAGACAACGCCTGACGACTCGCACCGGTAAGCGCAAACCGGACCGGTTGATCGAATAAACGCGAAAAGAGGAGCGTGTCAAAGAGATTACTTAAAACATATATTATTTGACCGGCACTCTTCAAGCGGAGCCAAAACAGTAAGACCACACCGGAGGATAAAACCTGTAGTGTGGTCTTACTGTTTTGCGGGAACAGCCGCCCTGTTGTTCAGCGCAGCTTCCCGCCGCAGTTGCCGCAAAAACGTGCGTTGGGAATGACGGGGGCACCGCATTTCGGGCAGAATTTCATCTGCGGTACAGCCTGGTATGTCAGCGGAAGAATCTCATCCGGCACAGCGTCGGACAGAAACAGCCAGTCGATTTCCTCGCCAAGCCGATGGCTCCGGCAGGCGATACCACATAGATGATGCGGTCTTTGGATTTATCGTATTTCTCGTATGTACCGAATCTTGGATGAAACCGTCGCAATCAGGCATACTGCCATTCCGGTGACCATAGACGTATTCAGGATCGCGTACGAAAACCCGGGCCGGGTGGTTGTGTATATGAAATCGTTTGAAATGCTGCTGGCTCAAGCCGGCACCAGCTCACGCTCGGGCCGCTTCTCGGCCGGCTTCACCGGCTCGCGGTGGGCGACGGGGCTGTACTCGGCCAGGAACTCCTCCTCGCTCTTCAGGCGGAACTGGCGCACGGCCTCCTGCAGTTCGACAGCCAGGTCAGCCAGCGACTGGGCGGCGGCGGTGACCTCCTCCACCTGGGCGGTGACCTCCTCTGCACCGGCGCTGACTTCTTCGATAGCGGCGCTGTTCTGAGAGCTCACGCCGGCGATATCCTCGATCATCTGGGTCATCTCCCCGGCGCTGGCGGCCATCTCTTCGGTGGCTGCCGTGTTCTCTTCCACCACCGCGCTGACCGAGTCGACCGCGCTTACCAGCTGGTTGGACATGGTCTGCATGCGCTGCAGGGCCTGAAGCGAGGCTTCGGTCTTTTCACGGATGTCTTCCACGGCGGTGAGGATAGCCTGCAGCGACTGCCCGGCCTCCTGGGCCTTTTCCACGCCCTGTTCCACCTCACCGGCGCTCTCGGTCATGGCCTGCACGGCCTCGCTCACCGAAATCTGAATGCCGCGGATGATGGCGGCGATCTCCTTGGTGGCTGCCGACGAGCGTTCGGCCAGCTTGCGGACTTCATCGGCCACCACGGCAAAGCCCTTTCCGTGCTCGCCGGCGCGGGCGGCTTCGATGGCAGCGTTGAGGGCCAGCAGGTTGGTCTGCGAGGCGATGTCTTCGATGACCTCCACGATGGCGCCGATCTCATCCGAGCGCCGGCCCATCTCTTCGACTTTCTCGGCCGAGAGATTGACATGGCTGCGGATGGCGTTCATGCCCTGCATGGTCTCCTCCACCCGGCGGGCGCCTTCGCGGGCTGCCTGGGCAGCGGAGACGGTGCCGCGCGTGTTCTCTTCTGCTGCGCTGGCCACCTCCTGGATGGCTTCGTTGAGCCGCAGGGTCGCTTCGGAGGCCTGCGCCACGGCGGCTGCCTGCTCCTGGGCGCCGCGGGCCACGCCGTCGATCGCCCGGGAGACCTGCTCCACGCTGGTGGCGGTCTGCGCCACGGCCTCGGACTGCTGGGCGCTGCCGCGCGCCACCTGCTGCACGGTGGCGGCGATCTGGCCGGTCGCCTGGCCGGCCTGAACGGCGGCCGAGGCCAGGTCGCGCGAGGCGGCTGTGAGCTGGTGGGCGTTCTCGGTGACGGTGGTGATCATGTCGTCCATGTTGAACACCATCTGGGTGAAGGCCATGCCAAGCACGTCTTTAGACGATTTCGGCGCGATCATCTGCGTCAGGTCGCCCCCGGCCATGGCGCTGGCGATGCGTGCCATCTCGCGCTGGTAAGCGATCATCTCGCGGAAGGCGTTCGCCAGCGCGCCGACCTCGTCGTCGCTGTGATAATTCAACTCGTGGTCAATCTCGCCCTGGGCCAGCCGGCTGGCGATATGGGCCAGCTCCTTCAGCGGACTGCTGACCGACTGTGCCAGCGAGTAGCCGGCTGCACAGACGATGAAAGCCAGGATCAGCGCCACACCGATCACGCTTCTGCGCAGCTGTGCCACGTCCTGCAGAACTTCATCGCTGCTCTGTTCCACGATCAGCCCCCAGCCGGCGCTCTTTAGCGGCTGGTAGGCTCCCAGCACGGTCTCTCCCCGGTAACCGGTGTATTCGCCCGCGCCGGCTTTTCTGGCCAGCACCGCCTGGGAGGCCGTGGTATCGATTTTCAGTTCGAGCTCGGCGCCGGTCTTCACCAGCCCTTCGGCGACCAGCGCTTGGTTGAAGCGTGATGGGGAAATCAGGTAACCCTGTCCGTTGATCAGGTACAGCTCCCCGGTCTCTCCCAGATGGGTCTCAATCCCTTCGTACAACTGCTCAATGGAGATTTCGGCTACGACGACCCGCTTCACCGCGTCGCGAATGTGCACCGGGGAGGCGACGGCGATGGCCGGCTTACCGCCTGCCGAACGGTACACTTCTGAAATCGCAGTCTCACCCTTCAGGGCCTTCTGGAAGGCGTCCTGTCCGGGAAGGGTCTTCCCCCCGCTTTTTCCCCCCGCGCTCACGCTGGCAATCACCCTGCCATCCGTACCGGCCAGATACAGCGCCTCATAATCATGTAAATTTTCCATGCTATCTGCCAGGATTTCACCGGCTTCGCGGGCGCTGGCTTCCACCAGGCCAGATCCATGCGTCAGAACGTGGATTTCATTCTGGTGATCCTCCAGCCACAGGTCCACATAGCGTGCAGTGCTGTCGGCCAGCTCTGTAAAGGTGCTCAGGTGGGCCGCTATCAGAGTCAGCCTGCTGGAGCGCAGCGTCAGGTATGACAGCGCCGTCAGGGGCAGCAGGGTGAGGGCCAGTAAGCCAATGACAATCTTGCTAAAGACGGTAAAACGGACGCGTTTTTGCGCCTTGTCGGGAGAGCGACGGACCAGTTTTTTCATCGCGCGAAATCCTTGTAAGCTCGGGTAAGGATGTTACAGTATGAGACCGGGAGGTGGGATGGGTTTGCTGCGTCCGGTGAGTAACGCACGCCTCCTACCAGATTATCTGCCTCTCCTCAGGCGAAGGACATAAAAATGATGTAAGAAAAATGTGAAGATTATGTGAACCCGGACTTAATTTTCCCCGTATTGGCAGCTGGCCGTCTGTTGCGATCAGGCTGCAGCGCCGGGTCCGGAAGGTGCCAGACGTGTGTGCGGATCAGACCCCGGCGGCCGCCGTCACCTGGCTGGCCCACTGGAGCGAGTCCAGATAGCTCTTTCCGATCGCTCCCATGTTCAACCCGCTGAAAACCACATGCTGCCAGTCGGCCCTTTCGTAGGCCTCCACGCAGTTGAGCGCCTCGCCGATGCGCCCGCTGCGCTCCAGCAGGGCGCTGCGGATGTCCGCTGCCAGCGGGATGCTGTCCACAATCTGCGACATGGGTATGCCCAGCATGGCTTCGAGCAGGGAGAACAGCCCGGCCATGAAGAAGCTGTCGCGGCATTTTTCGCCAGCTGCAGCGGCCATCAGCTCGCACATACGGGCGCGCACCAGCGCCTGGATCGAAAGCTCTCTGGGCCGGAAATCGAGGCTGTGCACCAGAAAGAGCACCGCCCAGCGCGAGAGCTGGTCCAGTCCCAGAATGGCGATGGCCTGGGCAAGAGACTTGACCTCGATGGTCAGCCCGTAAAAGCTCGAGTTGATGAGTTTCAGGATCTTATAACTCAGAGTTGGATCCTGGGCGATGACCTTCTCCAGGTCGCTGAATTTGATCGCCGGGTTCTGCAGCTCGCCGATCAACTGCAGCACCACCAGGCGGGTGGCCGGCACACGGCGCCCCTGCACAATGCGCGGTTTGCTCAGGAAATTCCCCTGGAAGTATTCAACCCCCAGGCGCTTGCAGAGTTCAAACTCACGCAGGGTCTCCACTTTTTCGGCAAGCAAACGGCCGCGGTAGGTGTGCAGGTAGTTGACTGCGGCCGGCAGACGGGCAATGCCGATGTCGATCAGGTCGAGTTTAACGAAGTCTGCCAGCTCGAGCAGCGGCGCAACCTCCCGCGGGTCGGCCACGTCGTCCAGTGCCAGGCGGTAGCCGCGCCGCGAGAGCTCTCTCAGCGGCTCGATGATCGTCGGGTCTTTCTGGATGGTCTCGGGAATCTCGAGCACCACCTGCCGCGGCGTAAAGGGGATGGGGATCTTCCCCAGCAGGAAGTTGCGGGTGAGGTTGATAAAGGGTTTGCGCCCGCCGATGAGCTGTTCGATGGGCAGCTCGCTGAAGGCGTGGACGATCACCTGGGTGGTGGCTTCATCCGGGTCCCGGATCTCAGCCCGGTTGGTCATCCCGCTGCGAAACAGAAGCTCGTAGCCGAAGACCTTCAGGTTGCGATCGAAGATGGGCTGGCGGGCAAGAAAGAAGCTGCCGCTCTCCGTGGGGCCGGGAGGAGCTTCAGCGGCGCTCTCCTGCCGGTCAGTCCTGTGTAGAATCTGCATGGTCGCACCTCTGTCTTGCGAGAATCGATGCTGCTCTACTGGATATGCGTGGGTGCAACCGGGTTATGGGCCGGGTTGAAAGTGCGGTCGGCGCCTTCGCGCAGTGCCAGGTGGATCACCAGCGGGCCGCAGTCGCCTTTCAACGGCACAACCAGGCGCGGGTAATCCAGCGTAGAGATGGTGGCGCCCTGCCCCTGCATCAGGGTCGGCGGTGAAATGGTAGCAGCAAAGCCGGCCTGTGAGAGCTTGACGCTGGCTTTGCCGGTGATCACGTTGCCGAGTTCGGCAATGCCGCTCTGGGCCAGCATATCGAACTCGTCCAGGTTTTCACCCAGCATGCGTGAGGCGAGCCTCAGCGCCGTATCGGCCGACATGCTGTAAAAGACGTTCCCCTCCACGCGCCCGATCAGACTGATGATCACGGTCACATCATCGCTGACGTAAGGTTCTTTCTCGAGCCGCAGCTCTGCACGCGTCATCGTGCAGCCGGCTTCGGACTGGAGGACTTCAAATGCTGCTTCGACAAATGGGTTTAGAAATTTGACGTTCATCGTCGTCTCTTTTCAGGTGGGCGCAGCCGCTTACCTGCCGGGCCTCACGCCTTAGTCGCAATGTTGACGGGTACGAAGTTTTCCCGGGCCTGTCCGGGCGGGCTTTCGCGCAGCGCCAGGTGGATCACCAGGGTGCCCAGCTCGGTTTCGAGGGGCACGACGATGCGGGTGAAGTCGAGAGTCGAGACCTGGGTCCCCTTGCCCACGATCAGCGTGGGCGGCGAGATGTTGGCCTCGTAACCGGCCTGTGAAAGTTTGACCGTGGCCCGGCCGGTGATCACATTGCCCAGTTCGGCCACCCCGCTCTGCGCAAGACTGTCGAGTTCATGAAAAGGCTGTTCCATCACCCGGGAGACCAGGTCCAGACCCGTTTGCGTCGAGAGCCCGTAGAGCACCACACCCTGCACCTGACCAACCAGGCTGATAAGCACCGTCAGATCGTCGGTGGTCAGCGCCAGTTTTTGCAGGGAGAGCTGCCCTCGCCGGGCCTCCACACCACATTCAGCTTTCAGCACATCTACGACTGCATCGACAAAGGGGTTGAGAAATTTAACATTTGTCATTCATAGCCTCCGGGTTGACTGCGATACGCAGGTACCTTCAGGAAAGCGGCTTCTGGTAAAAAGATATCGCCTTTAATCGGAACCCGATCTCTGCATAGCGGGGGACAATCTCGGTGGCGCCAACGAAGAGGTAGCCGCCCGGGCGCAGGGCCTCGAAGAAACGACGGTACAGCTGGTCTTTGGTCTGGTTGGTGAAGTAGATGACCACGTTGCGGCAGACGATCAGGTCGAGATCCGGTGGAAAAGGGTCGGCGAGCAGGTTGTGCTCGCGGAAGTTAATTCTGCGGGTGAAGGCTTTCTTCACCCGGTAAGGCGGCTCGGGCTCCAGGTATTTGAGGCGCTGTTCGGGCGTCAGGTTTTTGATTTCATCGGCCATATAGGGTCCGCCGGCGCGGGCTTTCTCCAGCGCCTGGCGGTCCAGGTCGGTGGCCAGGATGTGATGCTGCAGACCGCGTGCCATCTCATCGAGGATCATCAGCAGGGTGTAAGGCTCCGGGCCGGTGGAACAGCCTGCGCTCCAGATGTTCAGCCCGGTGCCCAGGGGGCGGGTGCGCTGTGCTTCGTGCAGCAGCGGGGTGAGGACCACTTCACGCAGCGCATTCCAGCGCTCCTTATCCCGGAAGAAAGAGGAGACGTTGATCGTCAGGTAGTTGCGCAGGCGCGCCAGCTCGTCGGGGTCGCGGTCCAGGCGGTAGAAATATTCCTCCCAGCCCGGGGCGCCGGAGCGCACCAGCCAGGAGTCCAGACGCCGGCGCATCTGCTCATCTTTGTAATGATCCAGGTCGATGTCCAAACGTTTCTTGATCTGGTATTTAATGCGCGCGTAGGTCTCGAGCTCCATCCTCAGCCTCCCGCCAGCACCTGCTGGATGGCCTGGGCCATCTCGCCCAGGGGGACCTCCCGGTTGGCCGCGCCAGTTTCCACCACGCTGCGGGGCATGCCCCACACCACACAGGTGGACTCGTCTTCGGCCAGCACCGTGCCGCCGGCCAGGCGGATCAGCCGTGAGCCGTTGGCCCCGTCGCGGCCCATGCCGGTCAGGATCACACCTACGGTGTTACTGCCGAAGCGCTGGGCGACGGATGCCAGGGTGACGTCCACTGCCGGGCGCACGCCGTGCACCGGCGGGTTCTGGTTGAGGGCCACGCGCAGGCTGCTGTCCAGCGTCATGTGATACCCGCCCGGAGCCAGCAGGGCGCAGCCGTTCTTCAGGCTGTCGCCGGGGGCGGCCTCTTTGACGCTGATCTGCGATTCTGCGTCCAGCCGTTCGGCCAGCGAGCGGGTGAAGCCGGGGGGCATATGCTGGACGATGAGCAGTGCCGCAGGCAGCGAAGCCGGCAGGCGCGGGATAATCTGGCTCAGGGCGCGCGGCCCGCCGGTGGAACAGCCGATCACCACCACCCGCTTCGCAGGCGACGGGCTGCGGGCGGGTCGCTGCCGTGGCGCCGGATTGGCGCTGGCTGCTGGCTCCACCAGAGACGCCGGAAGCGGCTGCACCCGGGCGCGCGCCGCCCTGCGGATTTTGGCGATCACCTCGTCCATAACGGCTTCGATGTTGGCTTTGTTGGTGGGCTTGGTCACGAAATCGACCGCGCCCCAGGTGAGCGCCTGCACCGTCTCGCGCGCCCCCTCCACCGTCAGGCTGCTGAGCATGACCACCGGCCGCGGGAAGCGCTTCATGATCTGGCGCAGCGTGTCCAGCCCGTTGAGACGCGGCATCTCCACGTCGAGCGTGACCACATCGGGCTGCAGCTCCGGGATCATCGCCAGGGCTTCTTCGCCGTCCTTCGCGGTTCCCACCACCTGGAGGTAAGGCGAGGCCTCCATGCGGCGCGAGATCGTCAGGCGCATGAATGCCGAATCGTCCACCACCAGAACGCGTATGGGCTGCTCTTCTTCCTGTCCGGCGTATTGCTGTCCGGCCGGCTGTAGCGTTTCCATTCGATCACCCTAACAGTTTGGAGATCGCTCCCAGAACGCGCTCCCGCTCAAAAGGTTTGACAATAAAATCACGCGCACCCGACTTGATCGCCTCCAGCACCACGGATTCCTGGCCCAGGGCGGTGAGCATGATTACTTTCGCCTTCGGGTCGTTCTTGCGGATCTCCTTCAGCGCGCTCAGACCGTCCATCTCGGGCATGGTGATGTCCATAAGCACCAGGTCGGGCTGTTCCGCCTGGTAGACCTCCACGGCGCGCTGGCCGTTTTCGGCCTCCACGATCTGGTGCCCATCTCCGCTGAGCATTTTGGAGATGCGCACGCGTAAAAATTCTGCATCATCCACGACGAGAATTTTTGCCATTGGTCACTCCTTCACAATCGTCATTACCTGCAGACTGGCACAGAGCTGCTCAGGGACAATCCCCGTGCACGACCCGTGCTGCCGTTTCATCCTCCGCGATTCTCGCGGTAAAACCACAAAGCATTTCCTCGGGACGGGCTAGATCTCGCGCTCGCGGTTGCCGAGCATGCGGATGGTCATACGCCCGTCGGCCACGTAGAAATTGACCGTGCGGCCCGATGTGCCGCCCACTTCCTGCCCGGCCACCTTCAGCTTCAGCCCGGCGATGATCTCCTGAGCGGCGGAGATGTTGCGGGCGCCGATCTGCAGGGCCGGGTCGCCGTTGAAAGACGAGAGCATATTCGCTCCGCCGGCCATGCGCAGGATGATGCGCTTGCGGTCGGCGCCGGCCTCCAGCATCTCTTCCAGCATGTGAGCGAGACCGCTGTCCACGTACTTACCCGTCAGGCAGCTCGCCGCTTCTGGATCGGGGCACGTGGGGAGCACGGCGTGCAGCAGGCCTGCCACGCGCGCCTGGGGATCGTAGAGGCCGATTCCCAGGCAGGAACCCAGTCCATAAGCCACCAGCACATCCCGGGGATCCCGGCTGACTTTAATTTCACCGATACCTACAGGAATGGTATTCAACATACCTTCTAAACAACCTTCTTCACTGGTTTTTTAGATTCCTTCAACCACAGAACGGGCGGGCAGGAACAAACAGGTGAACTGCGGCTCCAGGTTGAACTTCGATTGAAGCAGCATCACCTGGTCGCTCACGCCGTCCCAGCCCATGAGCAGCAGGTCCAGCACGGCGCCGGCCATGTCTACGATCACGGCGGGAGGGGTGGGACGGGTTTCCATGCCGTAGCCCTCCGCGGCGGCGTTCAGGAAATATGCCAGCGCCAGGTTTCCCATCTCGGCCAGGGCCGAGCGCTCCAGGCGCCCCAGGCTGGTTGTCGTCCCCGGGGGGAGCTCCAGCAGACGGTCTACCACCCGTTGGGCATCTTCGGTCGAGGTGATCAGCATGAACTGGCCGGCGAGGTCTCCATCGGCACGCAGATAAACGGCTGCCATTTCCGCCTCGGGCCAGCCCAGTAAATTGCGAAAGGAAAACAGCGGCACCTGGCGCAGCAGGGGGGCGCTGAAGCGCACCTCCTGACCGACCATATCTTCCAGCCCGGCTGCGGCCTTCTTAATTCCGTCGTGGGCAATCTGAAACAGACGTGTCTGCTGTTTCTGGTCAATCCCGGTGTACATACTTACTCCCCTATCCATTGCTTCCAGCCTGTTTGAGAATCCCCTGTGTATCCACAATCAGCGCCACCTGGCCATCGCCCAGGATGGCAGCGCTCGAAATCTCAGGAATATCGCCCACCACCGGGCCCAGGGCCTTCACGACCACTTCCTGCTCTCCGACCAGCGAGTCGACGATCAGACCGGCCTGGTTCTTTCCCACGCGCACCACGACAATGTACAGCCACTCGTCCTGAGCGAAACCGCTGTTTCGGGCGTGCCGGCCGTTCCTTTTACTTCCGTTCAGCCCGAAGACCTCGCGCAGCGAAAGCAGCGGCAGCACGTGCTCACGCAGCTAGATGACCGGGCGCTGTTTGACGCTCTTGATTTCTGCGCCGCGGATGCGCAGCGTCTCAGTCACCGTCACCATGGGGATGGCGTAAATCCCCCGCTCCACCTTCACCAGCAGGGAGGGGACGATCGCCAGGGTGAGGGGCAGGGTGATCAGGAACTGCGTGCCGCGTCCGGGCCAGGTCTCGATGGTGATATTGCCGTTTAGCCGTTCGATGTTGGCGCGCACGATATCCATGCCCACGCCGCGCCCTGAAATGTCGCTGATCTTCTGGGCGGTGGACAGCCCGGGGGCGAAGATCAGGTCGATGGCTTCTTCTCGTGAGAGACCGGCAGCATCGCGGGCACTGAGCAGGCCCCGCTCCACCGCTTTGGCCCTCACGCGTTCCACGTCAATGCCGCGCCCGTCGTCTTCCACGGTCAGGATAATGCGGCCCTGTTCGTGGCGGGCGGTCAGCAGGATGGTGCCGCGGGCGTTCTTCCCTGCCGCTTTGCGCTCCTCGGGCGTCTCGATGCCGTGGTCCACGGCGTTGCGCAGCAGGTGGATCAGCGGGTCGCCGATCTCCTCGATCACCGAGCGGTCGAGCTCGGTATCTTCGCCGCGGATCACCAGATCGACCTGCTTGTTGGCCTTGCGCGCCAGGTCGCGCACCAGGCGCGGGAATTTGTTGAACACATTGGAAATGGGCAGCATGCGGATGCTCATCACCTCCGCCTGCAGCTGGTCGGTGATGCGCCCCACGTGAGCGATGGTCTCGCTCAGGGCATCCACCTGCGGGTCGCCGTGGAAGCGGGCTTCCATCTCGCCGCGGATCATGTTCAGGCGGTTGCGGTCGGTGATCAGCTCGCCCACCAGGTTCATCAAGGTATCCAGGCGCTCCACACTGGTGCGGATCGTCTTTTCGGCCGCTGTCAGGCGCGCCTTTTCTTCGGGGGGGACTTCCTGAGTCTTCGCCGTCTGGCGGTTGGCCTGCTGGTCTGCCAGCACCTGGTCGAGCACTTCCTGGGAGATGAACCCCATGCGGATCAGGGTCTGGCCGAGCAGCGATGCCGGCCCGCTGCTGCGCTCCTGTTCTTTCAGGGCAGCCTGGAGCTGCTCCTCGGTGATCAGCCCGTTCTGCACCAGCACATCGCCGATGCGGCCGATTTTCTTCTCCGACACGTGCTGCGCAGGCGACGGCTGCGAAACGGCCAGGCGCTCGGCGCCGATCTGCAGTTCGTCGATCTCCGAGATCATCTGCAGGGCCCGGCGGATCTCGTCCACCGGCTGGGTGGGCTCCAGCACGGCGCGGAACTCGCTCACCGGCTGCGCCGTCTCGATCTGCTCCAGGGTGGGCTGCATCTCGATGATTTCGCCCATCTCCTGCAGGGTCATCATCACCTGGAAGGCGCGCGCTGCGGAGGCGATGCTGTCGGGCGAGATCACGGCGCGCACAACCAGGCGGCCGCTCCCGGTGTAGTCTTCGCTGTCGGAAGGTCCGGTCTGGAGTTCACCGGCGGGCTGTGCAGCAGTCCCGGGCGCTTTCTGGCCCGGGGCTGTGAACCCCGACAGGCGCGCCGCCAGCTCATCCACTTCGACCAGGCTGGGTTCGCCCAGGCGCACCTCGTCGACCAGCTGGCGCAGCGCATCCACGGCTTCCAGGCAGGCGTCGATCAGCTCCGGCAGGACCGGGATCTGCTCTTTGCGCAGCCCGTCTAGAACCGATTCGAGCGCATGGGTGAGATTGACCATGCGCTTGTGGTTGATCAGGCCCGCAGCGCCCTTCAGAGTGTGCGCCGCGCGGAAGAGCGACTGCAGCAGCTCTTCGCCGGGATCGGTTTCCAGGCGCACAAGCCCGGCGTCCAGGGCCTGGAGCTGTTCGCTGGTTTCCGCGAAGAAGACGGGGGCTTCATCTTCGGAGATGTCAAACTGTAAACCCATACCTTCTCCTGTTGGCGGGTGAGACTCCTGCCGGTTTGCAGCGGGGCGAGAGCGGGCGGCGCTTCTGCGCTGGCGGACTGACAGTGCGTGCTGCGCCTGAGGGAGCGCTCGCTGCGATCATTGGAGATCGATAGGCCCGGTTTTCAGCCGGGCGACCAGGACTGCAGATAGGGCGAGGGGTCAACTCGCTGGCCGTTTACGCGCACCTCGTAGTGCAGGTGGGGTCCGGTGGAATTACCGGTGTTCCCCGAGTAAGCAATCACCTGCCCGGCCTGCACGGTCTGCCCGACCTGAACGGGGATCTCCGAGAGGTGCGCATAGTAAGTCTTGTAGGGACCGTTCTCCACGATCACCAGGTTGCCGTAGCCCTGGTTGTTCCAGCCGGCGTACACCACCCTGCCGTCCATGGTGGAGGTGACCGGTGTGCCCACCGGCGCAGCGAGGTCCAGGGCCACATGCCCGGCGTGTGAGCTCTGCGTCAGGCGGCCCTGGATAGGCATGCCGGCCGGCACCGGCTGCGGTGCGGCCGCTGTCTGGCTTTCGGCTTCGACCGACTGCATTTGCAGGGCAATCAGCTTCTCCATCAGGGTGTACATCACGGGCGCAAACAGGCTGGCCGCCGGAGATGCCTGTCCCAGGCTGCCGGTGCCGTCCGTTGATGGCATGCTCATGCTCATCACCAGCGCGGTGAGCAGGGTCTGGAAGTCGCCACCGGCTGGGGAGGATGCGTTTGCAGCCCCATTCTCCCCGTTCTGCAGAGCGGGCAGCAGGCGCAGTGAGGTGGAGGAAGTAATTCCGGTCATTATCGTCATTTTACGGAAGGTGTGCGGCGGGCAGCGTAAAAGGGGAGTAAAGATCGGGTAAAGGAAGGGCAAAAGTTAAGACGTAATATGGGGCGCAGGTGGGGGCCGCGGAAGTGCGCAGACGATTCATCTTATACTCGCTCCCACGCTCCTGCGTGGGAGCAAACAAACGGGCGCTCCGCGCCCAAATACCTTTCCTTTAATGGCAGGATGCCCGTTGATTGTGAGGGCGGGGCTCCGATCTGCGCTCACGACTGCACCTGGATAAGTCAGCAGCCATGCCGGCGCACGGCGGGTGGGGCCGGCGAACTTCACAGCCCGCATCTTCAAATGGCAGGAACCGGTCCGGTGTTCATTTGAACCAATGAAACACTGAAGGGACTGAAGCGCTGAATCAGGGGACTCGCAATGACGTAGAATATCGCGGATCACAGCCGTGATCCGCGTCCTTCCTTAAGACCTTCACCAAGACCTTCACCGCCGTTTTACGCGTCTTTTACTGCGGATTTATGAACCCTCCTGTGGAAGCGAGTTAAATTAGAACCGGTTTAACAGCAGGAAAACCACCATGAGCGATGCCCCCCTGTTCGATTCTCACCAGGCGCTGAAGCAGGTCGGCCGCAGCCTTGCCGGCGAAGACCGCGTTGAGGACGCCCTGCGCATATACGCCCGCATCTTAAAGGAAAACCCGCAGGATGTGGAGGCGTATCTGTTCATGGGCGATCTGTACCTGGCCCAGGACGACGGTGAGACGGCCCTGCTGTTCTACAACCAGGCCCAGCAGCTCGCCCCGGAGGATCGGGTGATCGCCGGGCGCATCAAACTGGCCCACATGGAGCGCCGCTACCACAGCCGGCCGGAGAAGGCCCCCGAATCGGAGAAAAAAGAAGAGGAGCCCGCCCCGGCGCCGCTGGTCCCGGTGACCGAAGAAGAGATCGCCCGGGCGGCACGCCTGATGCAGGAGGTGCTCAGCAGCGACGAGCCGGCCCGTGAGCTTGCCGGCCGCCTGTACGAGCTGGAAAAACTGCTGCCGGCGATCCTGGAGCTGAATGTGCGCCAGGCGCGCCGGGAGGGACAGCCCGGCCTGGCCGCTGCCCTGCAGGATCTGCGTGAGCGCCTGGCGCGCGAGCGCCAGACCGCCTCGCCCGCAGTCCCGGCCGGCGACCTGCCGGAGGGCGAAGGGCTGCCGCGCCTGCTCTTCCTCAGCAGCCAGGTCCACGACCCCAGCCGCCGGATGGCCCTGGCCGCCGGCGCTCTTTCCGAGCTGGGCTGCGAGGTGACCCTGGCGGCGCAGTTCCCCTCCGATTTCGAGAAGCGCTTCGACGTGGTGATCGCCCAGGCCCCGCACGGCAGCCCCGAGCTGCTGACCGGGCTGGCCGCCTGCTCCGCGGCGCAGATCCCCATCCTGCTGGACCTGAACCAGGATTACGAGCTGATGCCCCTCGACCACCCGCTCTACGAGCGCTACGGACTGGGCAGCCTGACCGGCGCCCGGGCCTACACTGCCGCGCTGCTGCTGGCAGGGTGCATCATCACCCCGAACGCCATCATGGCCCGCCCGCTGAAAGAGAAGGGCTACGCCGTCAGCGTGATCCCCGACGGCTGGGACCGCGGCAACCCGCTGTGGGAGAAGCCCTCCGCCCCGCGCTCGACCCTGCACATCGGCTGGATCGGGGAAGACTGCCAGGTCGACGACCTGCTTCCGGTGCGCCGTGTGCTCTTCCGCATCCTGCGCGAGTTCCCGAATGTCAACCTGGTGTTCGCCGGCGACCCCAAGGCCCTGCAGTTGTTCGCCAACCTGCCCGAGTCGCGGCGCATCTTCCTGCCGCCGGCCGGAGCGGAAGACCGGCCGTTCCTGCTCAGCCAGATGGACATCCTCATCCGGCCCATGGGCACCCGGCCGTTCTACGCCTCGCAGAGCGACCGTCTGCTGGTGGAAGCCGGCGTGCGGCGCATCCCCTGGGTGGCCTCGCCGCTGCCTTCCTATCTTGAATGGAAAGCCGGCGGCCTGATCGCTGACGGCCAGGATGACTGGCACCAGCACCTGCGCCAGCTCATCCTCGACGAGGGAATGCGCCGCAGTCTGGGGCAGGAAGGCCGCCGGGCAGCGGGGCAGCGCGAGATGTCGCAGCTGCGCTCCGCCTGGATGCAGGCCGTCCGCCAGGTGTGGGCGCCGGCGCCCGAGCATGCTGCAGAGGGTGCGCACGCATGAAGGTCGTTTTTGTCTGTCTGGACGAGCCCGGCGCCGACTACCTGCGGGAGCTGCGCTGCGCCGTCCCGGCGCGAGCTATTAACCGCACCGGGAAGCACCGGGCGCGTCTGATCAGCCTGCAGCGCTTCGTCAACCGCTCGCCAGACGCCCGCCGGGCCTGCCGCGCCGCCGATGTGATCGTGGTGCAGCGCGGTTTCAGCCCGCAGGCCCTGCCCGAGATCCAGCACTGGAAGGCGCATGACAAGGTGGTGATCGCCGATATCGACAGCGCCTGCTACAGCTCTCCCGGGGTGGAGGCGCTTTTTTCCGGCCAGACCGCCGCCAGCCTGTGCCTGGTGGACGCGGTCACCGCCGCCTCCCCGCTGATGCTCGACGACTGGAGCCGCTGTACGCCGGCCTACCATCTGCCCAATTTCCTGGAAGTCGAACACTACACCCCGCCGGCCCGCGAGCGGCGGGATGAGATCGTCATCGGCTGGAGCGGCGGCGACGACCCCGGTGCCTGCTTTGCCAGCAGCGGGCTGGAGCGGGCGCTGCGCAGAGTGTGCCGGGCGCGCCCCAACGTCAGGGTGATGATCTACAGCCCGCTCCCTCCGGAGCGCATCAGCCTCAACCTGCCGGACGGCCAGCTCATCTGCCGGCCCTGGACGCCCTACGCCGGCTGGCCGCAGGCCCTGGCCGAATTCGACATTGGATTGGCTCCCCTGGTGGGGGAGAGCGACGCGCGCCGGAGCTGGACGCGCGTGCTCGAGTACATGCTGATGAAAATCCCCTGGGTGTGCAGCGAAGGTCCGGCCTACCAGGAGCTGCAGCGCTACGGCTGGCAGGTGAAGAACAGCGCCGCCGCGTGGGAGCGCGTGCTGCTGGATATGGTCGATCACCTGCAGGAGTACCGCCGCGAAGCCGCCTGGGAGCCATATCTGTACGCAATAAACCAGAACGTCGACGAGCACGTCGACCGCATTTTGCAGGTTTACACGGAAATCCAGTCCGCGCCGCGCGCTTATTGATGGATGGTGAGAGAAAAAATGGCAAACCTTTCGGTCATATCCCCCCAGCAGAACCTCAAGACCCGGGTGAAGATGCCGGAGATGATCGCCATCCCGGCCGGCGATTTTTTTATGGGCACCAGCGATGAGCAGGTCGAGTTCCTGCTGCAGCGCGAGGACTGGGCGGAGGACTGGCTCAACCGCGACCTGTTCCAGGTTGAGCAGCCCTATCACCGCGTACACCTGCCGGCGTTCGAGATCGGGCGCTTCCCGGTGACCAACAGCGAGTATCACCTGTTCACCTGGAACGCCAATTACAAAGTGCCGCGCCACTGGCTCGGTTTTCACTACGCCGAGGAGGAGGCTCTGCACCCGGTGGTGAACATCTCCCGCGAGGATGCCCTGGCTTACATCCGCTGGTTGAACGAGAAGCTGGGCCTGAGCGGTAAGCAGGCATTTCGCCTGCCGACGGAGGCGGAGTGGGAGCGGGCGGCGCGCGGCGATGACGGGCGCATCTACCCCTGGGGGAACGAGTTCGACCCCTGGCGCTGCAACACGCAGGACGGCGGCCGGGGCTGGACCTCGGTTGTGGGCCTGTATTCGCCCGGCGGCGACAGCCCATTTGGGGTGCACGACATGGGCGGCAATGTGTGGGAGTGGACCAGCAGCCTGATGCGGCCCTATCCCTACGACCCGGCGGACGGCCGCGAGGAGCCGCCCGGGCCTGGCGAGCGAGTGGTGATCCGCGGCGGCGGGTGGTATTACAGCCACAAGATGGCGCGCTGCTCGGTGCGCGAGGGCGTGCTGCCGGGGTATACGTCGGAGTCGCTGGGCTTCCGGCTGGCGAGGGGGTGAGGCTGCCGGCGGGTTTGACTGCCGGGTTAATGGGGGTGAACAGCGAGGCGTTCAGAAAGCGGGCGAAGTTTCACCGCATCTTCATTTCCATGATTATTGATTGAGGATCCAGATACTTGCTCTGGGTCTGCCGTCCGCCTGGGGGGCACTGCGTGCTGGTGACAGCGGTCCGTCTTTCCTGCCCGTCACCTGGGGAAGCACACCGGCGCTCGCCGCAGCGCCGATTTCCTCCCACCAATCCGCTCAATCCGTTTTTAAAATCCGTTGACAAATTTTACGCATCTTTTACGCCTCACCCCCTCAAGTTTCCCCCCGAACCATCGATAACATCCACAGAACCTGAAAAACAGGAGGTAACCCGGCAGACTGCACGCAGAGCATGATCCGGTGAACCACAACACCGGCGGTGGTTTTTGAGCTTCCTATCACCGCCGGACCAGCGAGGAAGCTCTTATTTTCATTATCCAATGGGGAAGGAACCCCTATCACACACAAACACGGAGGTTTGAAATGGCTACAATCGATATGACCCGTCTGACCAGCAACATCGGTGCGTTGAACTCCCTGAAGTCCCTTCAGGACATCAACAACCGGCTGGCTATCCACCAGGAACGCCTGGCGACCGGCAAGCGCATCAACAACGCCGGTGACGACCCCGCCGGCCTGACGATTGCGACCAAAATGCTGGCCCGCAGCGAAGGCCTGAAGGTGGCCCTCAACAACGTCGGCGACGCCAAGAACCTGATCGCCGTGGCCGAGGCCGGCATGGGCCGCATCAACGACATCCTGGTGCAGATGCGCAACAAGGCCGAGCAGGCCGCCAGCGACACCCTGGGCGTAGAAGAGCGCACCGCTGTGGTCACGCAGCTCAACGAACTGGCCGCCCAGGTGGACGACATCGTCAAGCAGACCAAGTGGAACGGCAAGCAGCTCCTGGACGGCCTGAAGGCCTTCGGCGGTTCGCTGACCTTCCAGACCGGCGCCGACAAAGGCGACACCACCGTGCTCGCCGGCCTGGCCGACATGAGCGCTGCATCGCTCGGATTGGTGGAATCTCTGGAGGAGGACACGATCTTTTCAGACAGCGCCGAATTTGTAGACTCCATTGAGTTCACGTCTGGGGCGGAGAACATCGTGTATGGTAGTTACACGATCAAAGCCACTTTCACTACCGAGGACAGCACCACGACGGTTGAATACCAGGTGCTCGACAGCGAAGGAAATGAAATTGCGGCGTCGGATAGCCCTGGAGAGCCTGGCGATATCGTACTCGCGGATCACGGGATCACGATCAAGCTCAAAAAACCGACGGCCGACGGTGATTACACTCACACCTTCACTGCTGCTGAAGCGGGTGTATGGCTGAAGTCTGAAAACCTCTCGACCACCCTGACCGGCTCCAGCTCCGCAGCCGACTTCGCCACCTTCATGGACGACGTCAACGCCGCCCTGAACATCGTCTCCAACGAGATGACCAAGATCGGCTCGCTGACTTCCCGCCTGACCTTCAAGGAAGACCAGATCACAGCCGCTCAGATCAACACCGAGGCCGCTTACAACCGCATCATCAGCGCCAACATGGCCGAGGAACAGGTCAACGCCAGCAAGTACCAGATCCTGCAGCAGACCGCCACCGCCATGCTGGCCCAGGCCAACGCTGCGCCGCAGTTCCTGCTCTCCCTCTTCCGCTAAGCCGGGATGATCAAGGACCGCACCTTTCTCAGACCATAACAGCTGAATCGGGAGGCGCTCCGGCGCCTCCCGATCCGCCGTTCTGTAACACGGAACCACAGGAGCACGCATGACCACCAGTATCAGCTCGAACACCACGTTGAACGTCGTCTTCCGGGAGGCCATTGAATCCATGCTCAGCGTCGACCGCGCCTCGGTGACGCGCCTGGAGGAGCAGCGCGATACGGTCGAGCTGCGCCGTGCCCTGTACCGAGACATCCAGTCCAACCTGAACGCCCTCAAGAGCGCTGCCCGGGCGCTGATCAGCACGCACAGCTCCTATGCCATGGGGCAGGGCCGCACGGCCGTCGTCACCCCGTTTACCAGCGGGGCCAGCGTGCTCACGGCCACGGCCGGCAGCGATGCCATCCCCGGGGAGTACGAGATCGTGGTCAGCAAGCTGGCAAAAGCGCACAGCCAGGTCTCGGGCGTGCAGGCCAGCGTGGACGGCGCCCTGGGGAAGAGCGGCGAGTTCTGGCTGGGGGGCACCGGGACGGCCTCCGTTTCGTTCTCGCCCGCCGGAGCGCTCAGCGCCGTTGAGGTCGCCGATGTGGCCGAAGGCCAGCGCGAGCTGGGCAGCGGCGAGTATAAGCTGGAAGTGCGCCTGAAGGACGGCAAAAAGCAGTTCCGGCTGGTGGACGCCGACGGGAACGCGGTTGCGATCAACCGCCTGAACGGAAAAGGGACCACCAGCACCTGGCAGGACCTGACCTCCGGAGAGCTCGACACCGGCCGGGGCTTCAAGATCACGCTGGACGCCAGCGCCGGGCCCGGCGACGTGTCGTTCACTTACGAAGCGCGCGGCGTGAAGGTGGAGATCAATGCCGGCGACAGCCTGAGAGACATCGCCCGCAAGATCAACGCGGCGGAACAGACCGAAGGGCGCGAGATCAGCGCCAGCATCGTGGGTAAGCAGCTCGTGCTCACCGCCGCTAAGACCGGGGTCAACCACAGTCTGATCTACACCGACAACGTCGGGCTGGGCTTCACCGGGGCCGACCTGGTGAGCCCCCAGGACGCCGAATTTACGGTCAACGGACTGGTCATCCGCCGGGCCTCCAACACCGGCCTGACCGACGTCATCCCCGGGGTCACGCTCAACCTGTCTCCGGACGCCGAAACCAACAGCGGCGCCCGCCTGACCATCAAACCCAGTGCCGATGCCGGCGTGAAGGCGGTTGAGGACTTTGTCAGCAAATACAACACCGCTCTCAACCACCTCACCAGCAAGATGGCCATCACCTCCACGGTTAAGGACGATAAGACGGTCTACAACCGCGGCCCGCTGAGCGGCGATTACAGCTTCCGCAGCCTGCGCTTCGACCTGATCCACCGCCTTTCCGGCAGTATCAGCAACGCCGGCACACTCAAGAACCTGAGCCAGATTGGCCTGACCTACGACGACCAGTTCACCCTGAAGCTGGACAAGACCAAACTGCAGGAGATCCTGCTGGAACGCCCCGACGACGTGGCGAAGCTGCTGGACGCCGTCATGGACCAGGTGGACCGTATGCTGGGGCGCTTCACAGGGGACAGCGGTTCACTGGCTGCTGAAATCGACTCGTTTGACGAACAGCTAGAAACCATCGATTCTCGCATCGAAACCTGGAACAAGCGGCTGGCGGATCGCGAAGCAAACCTGATCAAACAGTATGCCGCGCTGCAGGCCTCCCTGGTCAGCCTGCAGAACCAGGTGCAGCTGGCCGGCCTGCTTGGCCTTGGCAGCACCCTGGATATGTATTATTAGCCCGCTCTGCTCGCGGTCGCAATACGGCAGCGCCGCAGGAAGGGGATGTCAAGATGTCTGAAGTCATCAATCAAGTACCGGTGATGCCGTCCTACCGGGAGGATGCCCGCATTCCGGCGCTGCAGTACCAGCGCCAGGAGAGGGGCCCCGTTGCACAGGATGGCGGAGATGATGCCCTGAGCGCGATGGAATCCAGACTGGCGGAACAGCTCAAGAGTCTGGCAGACCGGCAGTCGCAGATCAGCCTGGTCTTCAAGGTCGACCAGCAGACCAGAGAGCTGACCGTATTCATCCTGGATCGCACCAGCCGCCAGGTGGTGCGCACCATCCCCGCAGATGAGATCGCCAAACTGAACCCCGGCGATTTGATCGAATTGTTCGCCTGATTTTTACGCCTGTTTTACGCAGACAGCAGGCGGAAGGTCGATAACAGATCCAGAACGGCAAAGACAGATCTTTGCCAGAGAAAGACACTGGTAAAGGAGCCAAGAGATGCTATATCCGAATTACAGAGCGCAGGAATACCGGCAGCAGGATGTGATGGGTGCCAGCCCGGTGCATCTGGTGGTGATGGCTTACGATGTGGCCATCCTGGCATGTGAACAGAAGAACTTCGAGAAAGCTGTACGGGCGGTGACCGTCTTACGCGACGCGCTGAACTTCGACTACGCCGACGTGGCTACCGGTCTGTTCCGCATTTACCAGTGGTGCCTGGACTGCATCCGCCAGGAGGATTACGCTTCGGCTGCAAAGACCCTGCGCGAGCTGCGTGAGGCCTGGGCGGAGGTCGAAAAACGCATGACCGCTGCGCCGGTGCCCGTGCGTAATGCCGTCCCCGCCGCCTGCGTGTAATTGTCGGTTGAGATCAACCCCGGCGGTCCAGTTCCGGGGAAAGGACCCTGAATGCCGCTGCGGCATCGGGGTCTTTTATTTTAATGAATCGCTGCCCGATGAGGGACATGGGGGATTTTGATCATTTCGAGCGAAAAACACAGCAGATCAATGTGTATCAAAAATTCATCCCTTTTTTACGACCCCTTTACAGCGCTTTTATCATCGATTCCCGCTCCGGATGCTAGGATTGCGTAGAGTATTCGCAGCCACAGAGGCAAGGATGCCAGATGGTTCGCGATGAGGTCAGGCCAGCAGCCTGCTCTTTTATCGATTCTACAGGTTGAGAGGAGCAGCCTCATGAGCATCTGGAACATCATGCGCATCGGCGCATCGGCGCTGAATGCCCAGCGCCTCCGGCTGGATGTCATCGCCAACAACATCGCCAACGTCGAGACCACGCATACCGAAAAAGGGGGACCCTACCGGCGCCAGGATGTGGTTTTCACACCGCAGGGGCAGGTGAACCCCGGTCCGCAGTTTGCCGCCGCCGCCCGTGCAGAGGGGCTGGCCGCCACGCCGCTGAAGATGGGCGGGGTGGCTGTGAGCAAGATCGTCACGGATGACGAGCCCGGCCCTCGGGTGTACGACCCCACCCATCCCGACGCCGACGAAGAAGGGTACGTCGAATATCCCAATGTCAACCTGGTCGTCGAAATGACCAATATGCTCTCGGCCTCGAGGTCCTACGAGGCCAGCCTGAGCGTGATCGAAGCCGCCCGTCAGATGGCCCTGCAGGCCCTCAATATCGGACGCTGAGGAGCCCTGTGACAATGGACGGAATTTCCGGTTTACGTTCTTCCCCCAACGCCCAGAGTCTGGCAGAGCTGCGTAAAGCCGGCGCCGCCAACAAGACCGAGACGGCACAGCAGCCATCCTTCAGCGATATGCTCAACCGGCTGAGCGATTCGCAGAACAACACCGATGCATTGATCCGCCAGCTCGCCGCCGGTGAAGAAGTCGATATCCACCAGGTGATGATCAGCGCCGAAGAGACCGATATCCAGTTCCGTGTGGCCCTGGCGATCCGCGACAAGCTGGTTGAAGCCTACCGTGAAGTGATGAGAATGAATGTCTGATAACCCATGCTGACCCAGATCCGCCAACCCATCCTGCAACTCTGGAGCCGCCAGACCAGAACCCAGCGCGCCGTGATGATCGCTCTGCTGATCAGCGGCATCGTGCTGGTCATTGCTTTTGCCGCCTGGGCCAGCACTCCCAGCTACAGCGTCGCCTTCAGCGGGTTGAGTGAGGTCGACGCTGCCGCTATTGTCGAAAAGCTCGAGGAAGAGGGCATCGACTACCAGCTGCGCGGCAGCACCACCATCCTGGTGCCGTCGAAGGACGTGTACAGCGTACGTTTGAAGCTGGCGAAGGAATCCCTGCCCTCGGGCAGCAGTGCCGGTTTTGAGCTGTTTGACGGCAACGCCCTGGGTATGACCGAGTTTACCCAGCGCGTCAACTACCAGCGCGCCCTGGAGGGTGAACTGGAGCGCACCATCGGCAGCCTGGCGGCGGTGAAAGCCGTGCGGGTGCACATCGTCACCCCCGAGAAGTCGCTGCTCAAAGACGACCAGGAAATGACCACCGCCTCAGTCACCATCGAGGTCCAGCCGGGTAAATCGCTGGACGCCTCGCAGGTGCGCGCCATCACGCACCTGGTGGCTGGCAGCGTGGAAGGACTGAAGCCTGACAACGTGGTGGTTGTGGATGTGAACGGAAACATGCTGGCCTCCGGCATGAGCAGCGAAAACGCCCTGGCAGCGGCGCAGAACGATTCGCAGCGCGCCGCCGAGCTGGCGTTCGCCTCGCAGATCGAGAAAAAGGTGCAGGAGCTGCTCGACACCGCCCTGGGGCCCAACCGCTCGATTGTCAAAGCCACGGTGGCTATGGACTGGACCCAGCGCGAGACAGTGCAGCAGGCCTTCGATCCGGAGGCGACGGCCGTGCGCAGCTCGGAGGTGATCTCGGAAAAGTACACCACCGACGGCGAAGTGGTGGGGGGCATCCCCGGCGCGGCCAGCAACCTGCCGCTGGGCGAGGAAGAGATCGTGGAAGGCGAGGAACAGCGCGTGCTGTATTCTCGTGAGAACGAGGTGTTCAATTACGAAGTCAGCTCGACCGAGACGCGCGAAGTCCAGGCCCCCGGCCAGGTGAGCCAGGTTTCGCTCTCGGTGCTCGTGGACGGGGTCACCGACGCCGCGCAGCTTGAATCGCTCAAGTCGATCATCGCTGCGGCGGCCGGGATCGATGCTGAGCGCGGCGACATTCTCGCCGTGCAGTCGCTGGCTTTCGACCGCTCGTATTACGAACAACAGGCCAGCGAGATGGCCGAGAGCGAGAAGACGCAGCGCAGCTGGCAGATCGGCATGATGGTGGGCGCGGCGCTGCTGCTGGGTCTGCTGCTGTGGTACATCAGCCGCCTGCTGAACAACCTGCACAAAGCCTCGACCCAGGCCTGGACGCCGGTGCTCAAGCCGGTTTCCGAGATGACCGCCCTGCCGGGCGAGGCGGCCGCGGCGCTGGCCGCTGCGGAAAGCGCAGCTGCCCCGCAGCCCGCCCCGCCCCCTGCGGCGCCGCGCGAGGAATACACGCCCCCGCGCCCCATACCGCAGATGCAAGATGTGGACATCCCGCGCCTCTCGGAAGAAGACGAAGAACTGCAGAAGGTGGTCTCGCAGCTGGCGGAAGAGAACCCCGCCGCGGTGGCCGAGATTATCCAGATGTGGTTGAACCAGAGCGAGAAGTAAGAGATGGCATTCGAATCTTCGGATTACGAGGTGGATGGACTGCAGAAAGCTGCCGCCCTGGTGCTGAGCCTGGGCGTGGAGCTCTCTTCGAAGGTGCTGCAGTTCCTGGGTGAAGCCGAACTCGAGCGCATTATGCTTGCCATCAGTTCGATGGGCTCCATCCCGGCCGACGTGCGCCGGGAAGCGATACAGGAAGCGTACGCGCTTTCCCTGTCGGGCAACACCCTGATCAGCGGCGGGATCGAATACACCCGCCAGCTCCTGGCGCGCGCTGTGGGCCCGCGCCGCGGCTCCGAAATCCTGGAGCGCATCTCCGCACACCAGCAGCTTTCCTCCTTCGAGATGCTGCGCAACGCCGATCCGGTGCAGATTGCCAACCTGCTGCAGGAAGAGCATCCCCAGACCATTTCGCTGGTCCTTTCGTATATGGACGCCAAGATGGCGGCCGAGATTCTGACCAACATGCCCCAGGAACTGCAGGTGGACGTCACCCTGCGGCTGGCCACCATGGACCGGGTCTCCCCCCAGGTGGTGCAGGTGGTGGAGCGCAGCCTGAAGCACAAGCTCTCGGGGGTGATTACCGAGGCCGACTTCCGGGCGACCGGCGGTGTGGCCTTCCTGGTGCAGGTGCTCAACCAGGTGGATCGCGGCGTGCAGAAGACCATCTTCGACGCCCTCGAGCCCACCGCGCCCAAGCTGGTGGACGAGATCCGCGCCAATATGTTCACCTTCGATGACCTGATCAAGCTCGACGACCGCGCCATCCAGCGCGTGCTGCGCGAGGTCAACAAGTCGGAGCTGGCCCTGGCGCTCAAGGGCGCTCCCGACAAACTGAAGGAAGTGATCTTCCGCAATCTCTCGGAGCGGGCGCGCGAGACGCTCAAGGAAGAGCTCGATATCCTCGGCCCGCAGCTCGCCAAGAATGTATATGCTGCCCAGCGCAGGATCGTCGAAGTGGTGCAGCGGCTGGAAGAAGAGGAAGAGATTGTGATCGGCAGCAGTGGAGGCGAGAATGAAATTATCCTCTGATGAGCTCTCCCGGGTGCGCAATATGACCTGGCAGTCCCTGGAGGAGAGCGCCCCGGCAGCCGAACCTGCAGCCCCTGCCGCAGCAGCCCCCGCCGGCACTGCGGTCCGCTGGTCCCCTCCAGACGTGAGCGAGCCCCCGGCGCAGTATTCGGCTGCAGTGCTGCAGCAGGCGGCCGCTGCCCCGGTAGAGCAGCCCGCTGCAGCCCGGCGGCGCTTCCCAGCCCGCACGGTTGAAACGGTGCGCGTGATCCGGACCGGAAACGGCACAGTCTCCGCCCGGGCGTCCGCAGATCCATCCGCTGAGATGACCAGTCAGGCGGCCAGGTATGCAGCTGCGCAGCATACCGTGCTGCCCTGGATCCCCGAGGAGCTGCACCCAATCCCGGTGAACGGGGATAACAGCGCCGCGCCTTCCGAGACGACAGCGGCGCTGGAAGAGATCGAGCGCGCCCGCCAGGCCCTGGAGGCTTCGCGACAGCAGATCGAAGAAGAAGCCCGCCAGACCCTGGCGCTGGCCCGCCAGCAGGCGGACGAGGTGCTGTCTCAGGCGCAGGAGGAGGCCCGCCAGATCGCCGAGCAGGCCTACCGCCAGGCCGTGGAGCGCGCCGAGGACGAGGTGCGCGAGAAGCTGGCCGTGGCCGGGACGATATACACCGAGATGAACGCCTGGCGCGAGAACCTGCTCCGCCAGAGCGAGAGCATGGTGATCGAGCTGGTGCAGGAGATCGCCCGCAAGCTGTTCGGCGAGGGGTTCGCCCTGGACCCCGGGCAGCTCGACGCCTGCTTCCAGCGCGTGCTCGACGAGGCCAAATCGCTGGGCGAGCTGCGCGTGCGCGCCCACCCGGACGACGTGGAAGCGCTGGGCCCGCTGTGGCCGTCCCAGCAGACCGCCCGCCGCGGGCAGAAGATCGAGCTGGTCCCCGACCAGGACATCCAGCGCGGCGGCTGCTACATCGACGGGCAGTACGGCTCGGTAGACGGACGCCTGTCCGTACAGCTTGAGTTCATCACCGGCGCGCTGACCCAGCCGCTGGACGGGCTGTTCAGCGCCCGTGAGCCCGTGGAGGTGCGCCCGTGATCCAGCCCGTTCTCCCCGACCTGACCCGCTACCAGCGCGTGGTGTCCGGATTGAAGACGCTGCGCCTGGCGGGGCGCGTGGTGCAGGTGGTCGGTCTGACGATCGAAGCCACCGGCCTCGACTGCCAGATCGGGGAGGTGTGCGAGATCCGCGCCGCCACCGCGCCGCCGCTGCAGGCCGAGGTGGTAGGCTTCCGCGACCAGCGCACCCTGCTCATGCCGCTGGGCGATATGCAGGGCGTACAGCCCGGCAGTCAGATCTTCCCCAGCCGCTCGGTCTTCCGTGCGCCGGTGGGTATGTCGCTGCTCGGGCGTGTGCTCGACGGGCTGGGCCAGCCGCTCGACGACCTGGGCCCGCTGGAGGGTGTGCGCTACGTGCCCACCGACAACAGCGCCCCGCACCCGCTCACACGCAAGCCGATCTCCGAGCCGCTGACCACCGGCGTGCGCGCCATCGACGGCCTGCTGACCTGCGGTAAAGGCCAGCGTATGGGCATCTTCGCCGGCTCCGGTGTGGGGAAAAGCACCCTGATGGGCTCCATCGCCCGCAGCTCTCATACCGACGTCAGCGTAATCGCCCTGGTGGGCGAGCGCGGCCGCGAGCTGCAGGAGTTCATCCAGCGCGACCTGGGCGAGGAGGGCCTCAAGCGCTCCGTCGTGGTGGTCTCTACATCCGACCAGCCCGCCCTGGTGCGCCTCAAGGCCGCTTACGTGGCCACCACCATCGCCGAATACTTCCGCGACCAGGGCATGGACGTGACCTTCCTGATGGACTCGGTCACGCGCTTCGCCATGGCCCAGCGCGAGGTCGGCCTGGCCGTGGGCGAGCCGCCGGCATCCAAAGGATACACGCCCTCGGTGTTCGCCCTGCTGCCCCGTCTGCTGGAGCGCACGGGCACCAGCCAGAAGGGCACCATCACCGGCTTCTACACCGTGCTGGTGGAAGGCGACGACTTCAACGAACCGATCTGCGACGCAGTGCGCGGCATCCTGGACGGTCACATCGTGCTCAGCCGCGCTCTGGCGGCCCGCAACCACTACCCGGCCATCGACGTGCTCAACAGCGTCAGCCGTGTGATGCCGGCCGTGACCAGCAGCGATCACCGCTCCGATGCAGCCCTGGCCCGCCGCCTGCTGGCCGCCTACGAGAAAGCGCGCGACCTGATCAACATCGGCGCCTATGTGGAAGGCTCCGACCCCGAGATCGACGCCGCGCTGGCCGCGCTGCCGGGGCTGAACGCCTTCCTGCAGCAGGGGCAGAACGAGGTCTCCACCTTCGAAGAGACCCGCCAGACCCTGCAGAGAATCTTTACGGCGGAGAACTAAGCCATGCCACCACGCTTTTCACTGCAGCCCGTCTTAGACTACCGCCATAACCTTGTGGAGTCCCTGCAGATCGAGCTCGGACAGGTGACGGCCCGCAAACAGCAGGCCGAGAACGACCTGCAGACGCTGTGCGCCTTCCGCGCCCAGCTCTTCGCCGAGCTGGAGCGCCAGCAGCAGGGCGTGATCGACTTCGAGGCCAACCGCCAGACGCGCATCAACCTGCGCGTTATCGAAGAGCGCATCCAGGAGCAGATCGAGCTGGTGCGCACCCTGGAGCGCAAGGTGGCCGAAAAGCAGGCCGAAGTGATCTCCGCCCGCCAGGACGAGGAGACGCTCGCCACACTGAAGCGCAAAGAGCTGGAGCGCTACCAGCTCGAACAGGCCGCCCGTGAGAACCGCCTGCAGGACGATATCTACATTGCACGCGCTTACCGCATGCTGGGCCATGGAGGGGCTTCCTGATGGACAGTTCGTTTTTCGCTGCGCGAGTGCAGACCATCATGGCCAACCTGATCCTGCAGCTTCTTGAACGGGTGGACAGCTCGGGCGATGAGCCGCAGCCCACCTGGGTGAAGGAAGGGCCGGCGGCAGGGAGTGCTGCCGCTGTGACTGCCCAGGCGCTGCAGCTTTCTGGCGGCTCGTTTGAAAGCCTGATCCAGCAGGCCGCCCAGCGCTACGGCGTGGACTCGAACCTGGTGAAGGCGGTGATTCGCGCCGAGTCGAACTTCAACCCGCAGGCGGTATCGTACGCCGGGGCGCAGGGCCTGATGCAGCTGATGCCTGCCACGGCCCGCAGCCTGGGCGTGACCAACCCCTTCGACCCCGCCCAGAATATTGAAGGCGGGGTGAAGCTGCTCAGACAGCTTCTCAACCGCTACGATGGGGACGTGCGCCTGGCCCTGGCGGCCTACAACGCCGGGCCGGGTGCGGTGGACCGCTACGGCGGCATCCCGCCTTACCGGGAGACGCAGGTGTACGTGGACCGTGTGCTGAACTACTACCGGCAGGGCAGTTCGTGGAGTGTGTAAATGACCGACCCAATCCTGTCTGATTCTGCTCTGAAGGCCGCCCGCTTTGCCCTCGACGGGCTTGCACGGCGGCAGGAAGTGATCGGCCAGAACCTGGCCAATATCGATACCCCCGGCTACAAGGCCCAGACGGTCGATTTTGAGACCGCGCTGAAGCGCAGCCTGGAGAAGGGGACCAGCATGCGCCCGCAGAAGACGCATCCGGGCCACCGGATCGCCTCGCAGGCAGAGCCGGGGAGGGTGCAGATCGAACTGCGCCGCGGCGGCAGCCAGCGGGCCGATGGCAACACCGTCGACCTGGACACCGAGCTGCTGGAGATGAGTGAGACAGGCCTGCGCTTCCAGGCGCTCACCACCCTGGTGAGCAAAAAGCTCAGCCTGTTGAAAACCATTGCCCAGAATCAGGGCTACTAGTTCCCCATTTCGATGGGGTGAAAGGAGGTGTGTGTGCAGGATTTATGGATGATCCCCTCGCAGCCGGTCCCGGCAGCACGGGGGGAGCGCCGGTCCACCACTGCGCGTGACCCGGGGAATGCGGAAGCTGCCCCGCAGTTTGCCGCAGCCCTCGCAGGTGCCCGCCGGCAGTTCGCCCTCCGGCGGTCCGGTCCGGCGCAGGAGAGCGAGCCGGCCTCGCCGGAAGCGCAGAACGCTCCCGCCGCGCTGGTGTTCGCTGCCGCAGCTGCACCCGAAATGCAGCTCGCTGCCGCAGCCACAGCCGGTGCCGGTGAGCCAACCGGCGTGCCGGCGACTGCTGCGCCGGACGCGGCCGTGTTTGCCCGTGCTGTGGAGCTGCCGCAGGGCACAGCAGGGATGGGCATGACGGAGGACGCTGCGCTCGATGGAGCGGAGGGCCAACCGCAGGCCGCCGGCTTCCCCAGCGCGCTTGAGAGCCAGGCCGCTGAGCTTACCCCGGAGGCCGCCCCGCAGGTGAAAATGCCTGACGCCAACGGCGGGCAGGAGAATGCTCCGGCCGTGGAGCGCCCGGTGATTGAAACACCTGCTGCGGCAGCCAGCCCGGCTCCTGAAAGCGCTGCGGCACCCGCCGCTGAACGCTTCGCCGTTCAGCAGAGTGCACAGGCGGTTGAGATGGAAGCCGTCATCAAACCGGCAGGTCCGGATGCAGACGAAGCTCAGATCCAGCCTGCAGAGGCCCGGCAGGGCGCATCTCAAGACGCTGCCGTACGGGGGCCCGCAGGCCTGGAGCAGCCCGTTATGGATCCCTTCTTCGTGAACGCCGCCGGGCAGGGGCTGGAAGTGATCGCTCCCGAGAGCGCGCAGCCCGTGGACTTCACCGAGGCCTTCGGCCCGTGGTTGGCGAAGCTGCAGCGCAGCGGGAAATCTTCGCTCGAACTGCGCCTGCACCCGCAGGAGCTGGGTGAGATCCAGGTGCTGCTGAAGAGCACCCGTGAGGGCGCCAGCGTGGTGATCCGCGTGGAGCAGGCCGCCGCCGGCTCGCTGCTCGAGCAGAACCTGGGCGACCTGCGGCGCTCACTGGCCGAGGCTGGCGTGCAGGTGACCGAGATCCAGGTGGAACAGGGCCCCGCGCAGTTCGATGCTCGCGCCGGGAGCCAGGAGCGCTCCCCGGGCGGACGCCCCTCGTGGCGCCTGAACGTACCATCCGGCGCTCAGATCGCAGAGCCGGTCTACAACCTGCCCCAGGCGCTGCGCAGCAGCCCGGGCCTGGTGGAATATCTGATTTAGGAGGATCGATGGCAGTTGTCAACAACGTCACATCCACGGCGGGGGCGGCTTCCAGCGCTGCGGCGGCCGGCAGGACGTCCAACACGATGACGGGTGAGGACTTCATGCTGCTGCTCATGGCGCAGCTGCGCAACCAGAACCCGCTCGAGCCGATGGATGAGAAAGACATGATGGCGCAGATCACACAGCTCAACTCGCTGCAGGAGCTGCAGAAGATCACCGCCGCGCTGCAGACGCGCAGCAAGAGCAGCGAGCTCAGCGAGGCGTCTGAGCTGATCGGCAAGACCGTGACCTTCGCTGTCAGTGAAGATCAGGTCGAGAGCGGCGTGGTCAGCGGGGTATCGCTGGTGGACGGCGAGATCTCGCTGCTGGTGGGCGAATGGGTCGTCCCGCTCGAGGCGCTGATCACCGTGGAGTGAGGTGGCGCATGGCAGAAATGAACGACCCGCGCATCCAGAACCTTATCACGCAGCCGGCTGCCGGCAGTTCAGCCGTAAGCCGGGCAAAGCAGAAGCAGGCCTATCATCCCGCAGGCGGGGAGAAAACTTTTGCCGAAACCCTTTCGGAGGCCTCCCGCCAGACCGGGGAAGTGCGCTTCTCCAACCACGCCCAGAAGCGCCTGGAGACGCGCAGCATCAACCTGAGCGACGACGGGCTGTCCCGTCTGGCGCAGGCCGTGGACCAGGCCAGCCAGCGCGGCAGCAGGGAATCGCTCGTGCTCATGGACGACCTGGCCTTCATTGTCAACGTGCGCGACCGCCTGGTCGTCACCGCCGTGGACCTGGAGAAACGGGGCCAGGGCGTATTCACCCAGATCGACTCGGTCGTCATCGCCGAACCGGGCCGCACTCGCGAAGCATAGGATTTTTCATTCACCTTCAGGCCGGCCCTCTTGTAGGAAGCCTGAAGCCAGTACGCTAACCACAGGAGGCATATCATGTTACGCTCAATGTACACCGCCATCAATTCCCTGAACCTGTACCAGTCCTACATGGACGTGATCGCAGACAACCTGGCCAACTCCAACACCACGGCGTTCAAAGCCAGCCGGGTGACCTTTCAGGACCAGATGGCGCAGCTGATCAGCACCGGCGCCGCCCCCAGCCAGAACCTGGGCGGCATCAACCCCATCCAGATCGGCCTGGGCTCGCAGATCGGCTCGGTTTCGGCGGTCTTCACCCAGGGTATCATGCAGTCCACCGGCCGCAGCACCGACATGGCCATCGAAGGCGACGGGTTCTTTATCTACTCCAACGGGCAGCAGCGCTTCTACTCGCGCGACGGCGCCCTGACGATCGACGCCCAGGGCTATCTGGTCAACGCCGGCACCGGCTACCGCCTGCTGGGCTGGCCGGCGGTCGCCTCGGCGAACGGCATGGTGGTGGATTCCAACGCCCCGCTGCGGGGCATGCAGATCCCCCTGGGCTCCACCCTGGCGCGGGCAACCACCGCCGCAACGATGTCCGGCAACCTGAACGCCGACGCCGCCATCGGTGAGGTGTACACCACCGCCGTCAGCGTGTACGACAGCCTGGGCCGCGTGCACAATATCGAGGTCAACTTCACCAAGACCGCCGAGCGGGAGTGGTCGGTCAGCGGGCCGGCCGGCGATCCGTCGATCACCGTCACCGGGACATTGACCTTCACCGACAGCGGTATCCTGGAAGTGCCCGACCCGGACAACCCGCCGGTCATCACCATCCACGTCCCTGAGGACGGCACCGCGGCGGAAATCAACGTCACCGTGGACATTTCCACGATCACCCAGTATGCCACCGAAAGCACCGCCGCCATGGCCTCGCAGGACGGTCTGGCCGCCGGCGGGTTGATCGGCTTCAGCGTGATCGCCGACACGGGCGAAATCCTGGGTGTGTACTCCAACGGTATGAAGCAGCTCGTCGGCCAGGTGGCGCTGGCCACGTTCGTCAACCCCTCCGGCCTGATGCGCAGCGGGCAGAACACCTTCACCCAGTCGATCAACTCGGGTGAGCCCACCGTCGGGCTGGCCGGCACCGGCGGGCGCGGCAGCGTCGCCGCCGGTTACCTGGAAGGGTCCAATGTGGACCTGGCCCAGGAGTTCAGCAGCATGATCCTTGCCCAGCGCGGTTTCCAGGCCTCCTCTCGCATTATCACCACCTCCGATGAGATGCTGCAGGAGCTGGTCAACCTGAAGCGCTGATAGATGGACGCCGCAGGGAGCACAGGCCGGGCGGAGCTGATTTCTGAGACGAAACTGCCTGGACGGTCCTGGTGACCTCTGTGCTCCCTGCTTCTTTATCGGGCTGCGGCCCAGGCTGCAGCCGCCGGATGTGAGCCATGAATATATCGGGCCCCGGCTACCCTGGAAATATCCGCCCTGGCGACGACCCCTGGCTGACCTTTCGCCTGAACCAGCGCTTCGAGGCCGAAGTGCAGCAGGTGCAGGGGACGCAGGTGGTGCTGAACGTCGCCGGGGTGCGGATCGTGGCCCGGCTGACCGCGGCGGACCAGACCGGGGCCCTGATCGAGCAGCGCATGGCTCGCTTCCAGGTGACCCAGCTCGACGGTAAGAACCTGGTGCTGCGTCACCTGGGTGCGGGTACCGGCGCCGCCAGCGTGCGCGACGGCCTGGGGGAGCGCACCCTGCAGCGCATGCTCCACAACCTGCGTCTCCCTGCTGATGCCCAGAATGTATCCCTGCTTCAGGCGCTGATGGAACACGGCCTGCCGGTTTCGCGCTCCGGGATGCAGCAGGCGCGCCAGATTCTGGACCAGGCCGCAGCGCAGATGGCGCAGGGTGCCTGGGGGCCGGGAGAAGCCCGTGCCGCCGCAGGCCTGCTGGCGGCCGGGCAGCCGCTCAGCGCCGAGTCGCTCGCCCTGGCGCTGGCGCAGGCCGCCTCGCTGGCAGACGCGGTGACCCGCCTGCAGCGGCGCCTGAAGAGTCTGCGTGAAAATCCTTCTCCTGCCATAACAGCGCTGGTGCGCCAGGCTGAAGGCGCGCTGGAGCAGGTCTCACTTGACCCTTCTGCCCCGGAGGATGCCCAGGCCGTACGCCTGGCCGCCCTGGTGGAGCAGCTCGGCCGCAGCCCCGAGGCGCAGCTCCTGCAGTGGCTGCAGGCGGACGGCGGCCGGGTGGATGCGGGTGGCGGGGTGGGCCTGCTGGCTGCGCTTGCCCGCCTGCACCGGGCGCTCTCCGGCGAGGCGGGAGCGCACCCCGAACTGCGCGACTGCCTGGAAAACATCGAAGCCATCATCCTGCAGCTGCGCCAGCGCGGGTTGAAGAATGCGCCGCCGCTGCTGCCGGCGGTCGAACCGGCGCCGCCCTGGATCGAGGTGCCGCTTCCGCTGCACGGGGCGGACGGGGAGCCAGCGGGGGAGGCCTGGCTGCGCATAGCCAATGCAACGAGTGGGGAGCGGATCGACCCGCAGAACACGCGCCTGGTGCTGCAGGTAGTCTTCCCCGGCGGCGATCAGGTGCAGGCCGACCTGTCGCTTGCCGCAGGCCGGGCCGGCATGCGCTTGAGTGCCTCTACACCCGAGCTGCGCACCAGGGCAGAAGAGTTCTTCCCCGACCTGCAGGCCGCGCTGCAGGATCAGGGCATCCATCTCGACCAGGCCACCTTTGACCTGCTTCCAGCCGGTGCGCCGAACCGGGCGCCAGATGCCTGGCAGGTGGGTGTCAACCGGGAGGTGTAGCATGTTCGCCCGCCGGCTGCATCTGAAGAGGATCTTCAGCGGGGAGGGCCCCGCAAAAGGTGAACCGCAGGAGCTGCCGCGCGCCGTGGCCCTTGGCTACGACCCGCAGCACGATCTGGCGCCTGTGGTGCTGGCCTCCGGGCAGGGTCATATCGCCGAGCAGATCATCGCGCTGGGCAGGGAGAAGGGGGTCCCCATGCTGGAGGATGAGTTTCTGGTGGCTGCCCTGGCACAGGTGGATGTGGGCGAGGCCATCCCGCCCGAGCTGTATGCCGTGGTGGCGCGGGTGCTGGCGTATATTTATCGCTTGAGGGGGAAAGGCAGCGGAGAGAAGAGTTAGGGCTCCTGGCTGATCTGCCGGAAGGGGGACGCGGATGACACGGAGGGCGCGGATTATTTAACCATATGAAAGCCCCGGCCAAAGGCTGCAGTGTTATTCACGGGAGCATTCTCCGGCTGGCCAACATTCAATGCTTGCTCGCTCTTACCCGATCCACCGGTAAGGGCACAGCGATGTGAGCCTCATGACCGACCCTTTCACGGAACTCTCCAGGGCCCGAAAACCCTGTCCCAAATGCAGCCGTGCCCGCTGGCTACAGCCCATTCGATCCCCGGCGCGGGCACAGCTGATTTCTGATATTGCAATCTTCGGGAACGGTGAATCTTTTTGACCGGGCCACTTTCCCTCTCCACTGCCGTGCGTTTACGGCTGCAGATGAGGCGTGGGCGCGGAGCGCCCGGGTTGACACTCCCACGCGGAGCGGAATGGTACCCGGCTCAGGAGCGTGATAATAAAAGGACCAGGTAAGCACACCTGCCAGCCGGCAGGCTGTCTACCAGGGGAAGAAACCTTAAATCCGCGTCCACCCGGGCAATCAGCGCAGTCCGCGTCCATGAATCCACCCTCACCCAAACCCTCGCCCTGGAAGGGCGAGGGCTTTTTTCACGTTCATGTGTGGAATTGAGATCCTGAAATAAACAGAACTTCTTCTAGCTTCAGTAAATAACGCCTTCTCCCCCAGCGGGGGAGAAGGTTGGGATGAGGGGGATTTACAGGCGTGCGGAGCGCTCTGGGCCAGGAAAGCCTTAATACCCAACAGGTGGAGCTTTTTTACCCCCATCCTTTCCCTCTTACGAGGGTAGTGTGTAATCTCATAATGTTTGCCCGGCATCCAGAGCGGCAGCCGAAGATCGACTTCCCGGCATCCAGGCGCCCTTCGGCCAGGCGGTCGTCCTTTGACCGCCGCTCCGGATGCCTGGGTGCGGCATTTATTACCAGCAGGCGCGCGGAGCGGCATGCTGAGCATGCTTAAAGCCGTCAGGCCCCGCAGTCGAAGCGGCCTGCGGTGTGAGACTCTGGCCCTCCCCCGTTTCGCATGCCCGCCTTCGGCGGGCCGCTCCCAGGGGAGGATAAAAATCCTCGCTCTCAGCGTCCCCCCGCGTCTCTACTCCCGAAGCTGAACCGGCATGAACACCCTGTGCACCGGGCCGAACTGGTAATACACCGGCACGGTGGCCTCGAACAGCAGCAGCGTCTGGTCGGCGTTCGTCATCTGGATGCGGATATGGTCCACGATCACCGGGCTGCTGTTGATGGTAAAGTTGCTGCTCCCTGTTCCCGAACCTACTGGATACAGCGCCGAGCCGCTGGCCGAATAATTCGGGCTGAGCTCACCATAAGACAGCGGCCGGATGAAGATGCGCGCCTGGCTGGTGCCGCTCAGGGAGTATGAAAAGTCCTGGTGCACCTGTGATCCATGGTCCAGGATATTGGGCGTGAGGGGGTTAAACTGCGTAAACGTGACCACGTACTGCGGGTCGGTGAACAGGAAGTACACCGGGATGAAGGTCTCGTTGAGCAGAACCGACTGGTCGGCGTTCGTCATCTGGATGCGGATCTGGTCCACCAGCACCGGGCCGGAATTGATCGTGAAGGTGCCGCTCGCTGTCCCCGTACCGGCCGGATAGAGCGGCGAGCCGCTTGCGCTGTACCCGGGGGAGAGAGCGCCGTCTGTAAACGGGCGGGCGAAGATGCGCACCCCGCCGGGTTCGGTGGTGCTGTAGTCCACGTTCACGGTCAGGTTTGTCCCGTAGCCGATGATATTCGGGTGGCCGGGATCCAGCTCAATACTGGTGATGGTGTGGTCGACTCCACGAACTCGAAATGCACGGGGATGTATGCTTCGAAGAGCAGCTCCGACTGGTCTGCGTTGAACATGCGCAGCTCGATGCGGTCGACTACCGCGGGGGAATGAACGGTGAAGAATCCTGATGCCGTGCCTGTGCCGGTGGGGTAGACGCCTGAACCATGGGCTGAATAATCCGGCGTGTGGATACTGCCGGTGTACGGCCGGGCGAAGATGCGCACGCCGCCCGGTTCTGTGGTCTGGTAGTCGAACGTCAGGTTGACGTTTTCTCCGACCGCGAGTACGTTGGGGGTCAGCGGTGTGAGGACGATATTCGTGATCAGGTGGTCTGAGGCGGTCGGGGCGGCCAGTGCTTTCTGCGCAGAAATTCCGGCAGGCAGCAATAACGCCAGGATCAGGCTCAAGAGCATGAGTCCGGGCGTCAGGGAAAGAATTCGAGCACGCATATGTCCTCCTTTTACCGGCTCGTATTTGGTTGTGAGGAATCGCTGTTTTTATTCATGCTAAAAAGGTCTATTATGTCAATAATCTATATCTACTATAGACCTCATGATTTTGAAACGAAATTATTGTTTACCGCCCGCTTAGAAAACGGACAAATCAGACTGTAACAAGATCATATTCTCTTCGTTGTAATATTATGAAATGCGTCCTGCCGGAAGCTCTCGCAGGTCGACCCGAAGCCGTTATGTGACTCAATTTTCAATTGGAGCAGGGACCTCCAGCCCGCACCATGCCCGGGACCACTCCTTCTGCTGTTTCGATACTGCCCCACAGACCAGCGCACTGGATGAATGTGCGCTGCTGTGGGGCTTTATGGTTTGATCGGTCCAAACAAATGAGACCGTCAGAAAGGCCCAGCCGTAGAGCATCATGCTGCGCATAGACAAAAATTATGCTTAACGTCTGGCTGCTGTCAGCTGGCCCTGGAATCCCGGGGATCATGATCTGCCAGATCGGGGGGGGAATCGAACCTCACGAAATCAACCACACAGCCTGATCCGCATCCACTACAACTGAAGACCGGTATAAGGGAGGCATCATGTACCTGTCTGACATCATTATCCTCAATTACCGGAGCTGCCGCAACCTGCACCTCCGCTTTCAGCCCGACCAGCCCAACGTGCTCATCGGCATCAACGACAGCGGTAAGTCGACGATCCTGCGGGCGGTGGGCCTGCTGCTCGAAACCAAACCGAAGTTCAATTTCCTCACCGAAGACAAACAGAAGAACGATGTCTCCAACACCTGCGCTCTGGCAGACGAACAGCACAGGCTGTTCGATCAACTGGGCCTGCCCCGGCTGGACTGCCCGGAAGGCGAGTGTGTGATCACCGGTGGGTTCGTCCTGGAGCCGCGCGACTTCAAGCGCCTGGAGGAGCAGGAGTTCTCCAACCACCTGCTGTGGACGGTCGAACAGATGCAGGCACGGCAGAAGGACGGTCAGCCTGTGAAGCTCTGGCTGGCGCGCCGCTTCGACCGGGCCTCCCAGAAGGCGGTTCATCTGCTGCTGACGCCCGAGGCAGTGGATGATGGACAGCCGGGTAAGCTCTATTATCTGCCGCAGACGAGATTAGTTAAACTGCGCGATGTATATGGAATCTCGAACAAGGAAATCCGGAATGAGAACCAATCAGGTCCTTTCTCTAACCTGGAGGTGCTGCGTGCCATTTACAAGAGAAGGCAGTTATACGACCAGTGGATCGAGTATCAGGGCGATTCTGGCTTCTGGCCGATGTATCAGTATTTGGATTGGAACCTTTCTCTTGATCAATTTAAGGAAGTTGCGACAGATATTCTCAACAGCACGCTGGCAGCGTCTCACGACCAGGCGCTTGGAATGGTCCGCGAGCAGGCAAAGGAATACGAGCGCCTGGTGAACGAACAATTGAAAACACTGGTTCCTCATTTGAGAGAGGTGGCTGATACCGTTGAGAATGTGAAAGCCGTAATTTCTATGCCGGTCAAATTCCAGGTGACCGATATCCTTCTGAACAAGTTCAACAGCGATGGCGATATCCACCTGGAAGCGCAGGGGGAGGGTATTAAGCGCCAGCTCTGGTTTGCCCTGCTGCAGTGGAAGCTGCGCCAACAACCGAAAGGCACCGCAGCCGGCAAGGATATGATCTGGTGTTTTGATGAGCCTGAAACACACCTGTATCCTGGAGCCCAGCGGCGGTTTTTTGACCTGATTAAGGCAATATCACGTTCCAATGTGCAGACCATTCTGAGCACGCATTCGACGATCTTTATTGACCGTGTCCAGCTCAGCTCTTTGTACCGGGTCGAACTGCAAGAAGGGTATTCATGTGTCTCGAACTCTAATAATGTTGATGATGTCTTTCACTCCCTCAATCTGCGCAACAGCGATTTCCTGTTTTACGATACCTTCCTGGTGGTCGAGGGAGATACGGAGAAGGTGCTCATCCCGCATCTGTATCAACTGGTCACTGGAAGGACGCTGGCCGAGGATGCTGTGCAGTTGATTTCCCTGGGGGGCAAGAATAAGTGGCATGCTAACCGAAAGGTGCTGGAGGATGTTTTCAACGGTTTTCGAAAAGATGTCGTAACTTCTGTCACCTATATCTTCGATCGCGATGCTGTTTTTGATCTAACCGAGAAAGATTTTGAGGCAAGAAATATAATTTTGGTTGGTAAACAGGATATCGAAGACAGTCTGCCGGCACAGGTCTGGCTGGAATATGTACAGTATTATTACGATGGAAAACTCGATCTTCAGGTTTCAGAGATTGAAAACCTTCAAGATTCCATACCGGCAGCAGACCCTAAGAAGCACAATATGAATGGTAATCATAAATTTTATAAAAGGCTAAAGGGGATGGTTCGAAAGAAGGCCGAGCGGCAGGGGCTGGAATGCGATCTGCTGCCCGAAAAAGGGACTGAAGAGGCAGAGGTGTTATGCAGGGTGATAACAGATAAATTCCAGGTGCCTCAGGAAATCCACCAGGCCTTCTACGCCCTGGTTTCCAGGGAGAAGATATCCGCTGCGGCAGGGCAGGAGATGAGGTTTTAGCACCGGAATCGTTATTTACCCTCACCCTTTCCCTCCCCCGTTTCACAGGCCCGCCTCCGGCGGGCTGCTTACAGGGGAGGGAATCATCCGCGTCCATCTGTGTTTTCCGCCTCCATCAGCGTCCCCAAAAAAATCAGCGGATGGGCGTTACGAGCCCATCCGCCGGCGGATTAAAAAAACTGCACTGGCGGTGCCTCAGTCCTGTTCTTCTTCTCCGGAACCGGGTGTCTCTTCGTCCTCCTCGGAGGCCAGGGCTTCGCTCAGATACTGGCGCAGCTGCTCGATGCCCTGAGATTCGGGTTTCTCCACCAGATCCTGAGCGATCTCGTTCTGCTCGCGGATCGCCTGCCAGAGCTCCTGTCGCAGCACACGCACATGCCGGGGTGCGCTGATGCCGATCTTGACCTTCTCTCCTTCGATGGCCAGGATGGTGATGACGATCTCGTCATCGATGACAATGCTCTCTTCAGGCTTGCGAGACAGAATCAGCATGCGGTTCAGCCAAGGTACTGGAATAGATTGGCAGTGGCCATCGTGCGGGAGCTGACCTCCAGAATCGCCTGGTAGACGATCTCCTGCTGGCGCATCTGCGTGATCACTTCGGCCAGGTTGATGTTCTCGTTATTCGCCAGCGACTTCTGCAGGGCGAGCTGTGTGTCCTCGATGTAACCGATCGTGTTATTGACGTGGCTCAGGCGGGCGCCGTTGATACCGCGCAGCTCGCTCAACTGGGTGAGAGACTCTTCCAGCGCATCGGCGGCGGCCGCAATGGCGGCTGTGTCGTCGCTGCGCAGCGCATCAGCAGCCTGCTGAAGGTTAGTGAAAAAATTCAGGAAGATATCCTTAGTATACACCTTATTTCCCGCAGCGTCATAGAGCCCATCCACATTGACGTCGATGAGCTGGTTCGGGGCGATGCTGCGCTGGATGGTGCGGTCGTCTCCCTGATACAGGACGGTCAACCCTGTGGGGTCATCGGGATCGATGACGAAGGGCTGTGTCTTGATCTTGAAACCGGCGAAGATGTAGCTGTCCTGGTGGCGTGAGTTGGCCGTGGTGATGGCGTCCTGGCGGGCGGACTCCAGCTCGGCGGCCACGGTGCTGCGCTCGTCTTCGCCCAGTGTGTCGGTGGCTGCGCCGCGCACCTTCACCAGGTAGCGCGAGGCGATCGATTCGAGCTTCTCCAGGGCCACCTCCGAGGCGGTCATCCACTCGTCGGTCAGCCTTGCAGTCTCCAGGTAGGAGGCGCTGGAATTCAGGGTGGAGCGCAGGCTGAGCGACGCCGCGGCTGCGGAGGGGTTGTCGGAAAAATTGACGAACTTCCGCTCGGCGGCGCCCAGGCTCTGCAGCTTCGCCAGGCGTTCCATGGTCTGGTTTGTATACTGGACCATCCGGTCAACCATCATTCGCTGAGTGACTCGCACGGCTGCCTCCTTAACTCAAACCTATAATCCCACCCGCCCCATGCGGTTGATAATCTGGTCGGCCATTTCGTCGAGGGCTGTCAGCAGGCGGGCGGCGGCCTGGTAGGTGCGCTGGTACTTCACCAGGTTGGCCGCTTCTTCGTCCAGGTTCACCCCGACGATCGATTCACGCTGCAGGCTGAGCGAGTCGAGCACCAGCTGGTGGTCTTTGGCGCTGGCTTTCGAAGCCTCGATGTGCATGGCCAGCGCCAGAGCCTGCGCGGTGATCATGCCGTTCACGCTGTACGTCCCGTGAGCAGTGGCGTACGTACTGTCCTTAAGCTGGGCGATCTTGAGCGCGATGCTGCCGTCTCCCGGGGAGTCGACTTCACTGCCCGCCGCGATGCGGTCGGGGTCGTCCATGACGCTGTTCACGCGGATGGACAGGGCATCGGTGCCGAGGAAAAACAGCTCTCCCGGGTTGTTGTAGCTGTCGACGCCCGAGGTATGCAGCGCGTTAACCGAGGTAATCAGATAGCTCGCTGCTTCGTTCAGGCGCTGGAGCTGGTCGACCAGAATGGTATCGCGCACATAGAGCTGCCCGGCGATCTCGCCTGCCTGCGAAAGCTGCAGCTTACTGCCGTCGTCCCAGTAGATGCTGGCCAGGTTGTCGTTGGCCGGATCGGCGCGCACCTCGAGCTGGTTATATTTGGTGCCGAACACCAGGACGTGATTGCCGATGGAGACCATCACATCACCGGTCTCCTGTTCCACAGCCGACGCGCCGGCCAATCGCGCGAGCGTCTCGATCAGCCGGTCGCGCTCGTCGAGCAGGTCGTTGGGCTGGTCGCCGGAGGCGCGCACATGGGCGATCTGGCGGTTGAGCGTGGCGATCTGCTGTGCGGCCTGATTGATCTGCTCGACCTGGCCCGACAGGGCCGTGTCGAAGGAGTGCCGCATGGCTGTGAGCTGGCTGGCGCGGTGGCTGAACCCCATAGCCAGGGCCTTTGCGTTGGCCACCAGCTCCATGCGGATCGAGCGGTTAGACGGGTCGTTCGACAGTGCCGTCCAGTGCGCCCAGAACTGGTCCAGATATGCGCCCAGGCCGGCTTCGCTTGTCTCGGAAAGGATGCCTTCCGCCTGGAGCAGCGGCTCCTGCTGGCTGGCCCAGTAGCGGTTGGCGGCCAGCTCTTTGCGGTAGGGGGTCTCGTACAGGGTGAGCTCGTAGCGGCGCACGAGCTGGACGTGCACACCGGAGCCGATCTGCCCGCCGACCGGGCTGCGCCCGTACAGCCCCGGCATGGGGTAAGCGCGGTTGGAGCTCATCACCGCTTCCTGGCGGTGATAGCCGGGGGTATTGGCGTTCGCCACGTTGTGCTCCACCACCTGGATGGCGCGCTGGTTGGCCAGCAGGGTCTGCAGAGCGATGGAAATGCCGTTGAAGATCGTGGGCATCGCGTTTCCTACTTTCGCTGGTCAATTTCAAGGGAGGGCGCGTAGCCGCCGGCGTCGCGTGCCCCGGTGGGACCGTACTGGTCTGCAGGCTGGTACAGGCTGAGCAGGAATTCCTGCACGCGTGCGCTGCGCTCCAGGGCTGCGGCCGCCAGCACGCCGCTGCCGTGGCTGAGCTCGCGCGCCTGGCTCATCACAGCCAGGATGCCCTCGCGCAGGCGCTGGATGCGCTCAGCCGCTTCGGGCTCGCGTTCGCCGATCCACACGGCCAGGGAGGCCTCGTCTTTCAGCCCCAGCGAGAGTTCGGCCTGCTGCACGGCAGCCCGCCGGCTTTCTTCCAGGCGGTTGATCTCGTCCAGCAGCCCTTCTTTCTTTTCCACCAGCCGTTCCAGCTCGTCCACCTGGTTGGCCATCAGCGCCTGGCGCTCCTGGCGCGTGATCTCATACAGCGCCTGGCAGGCCTGAAATTCTTCTACCAGCAGATTTTCGAGTTTCTTCACCAGATCGTTCATCGTTATGATTCCACCTCTTTACCCGGGCGCACGTGCGCCAGCAGGCGCCTGGCCAGTTCATCGTAGGGAATCTCATAGGTGCCGGCCTCGACCTGCTCTTTCAACTGGCGCACCTGTTCTGCGCGCGCCGCCGGCGTGCTGTCCGCCTCGTTCAGGGCTTTCGCCAGCAGGCGGGCGCTCTCGGAAAGTTCCGCCTGGTCTTTGCGCTCCAGGCCCGACGCGCTCGACTTTTCGGCAGACGGGCGGCTGCGGCCGGTGGGGCGTGCTTCCTCCAGGTCCATCTGGTAGATCTGCTTGATTCCCTGATTATTGACTTTCATTCCGGCACCTCGGATCGTTCGTTCTGGCTGGTGTCTGTTTCGGACTATACCGCTAATCTGTTATCGGCAGACCGAGAGAAAACTTTACCCCCGGCGCAAATGAATTGCCTGAGAAAGCATCTCATCGGTCTGCTGGAAGACGCGCAGGGACATCTCAAATGAGCGCTGCAGGGAAGACAGGTTGACCATCTCTTCGGCCAGATTGACGTTGGACTGCTCGATTGCCTTGCCCAGGATGACGCCGCGCTCTTCCTCACCGGGGGCGCCGGTCTGCGCTTCGCCGGAGATCTCGGTCTCGAGCCACAGGTTCTGCCCGTAGCGCAGCAGGCCGCTGGGGTTGGCGAAATGCGCCAGCTCGATGCGCCCGGCTTCGCTCCAGGCGCCGGCCCGCAGGACCATCACCGCCCCGTCGGGGTTGACGTGCACGTCTTCAGCGCCTTCGGGGATCTCGCCCTCCCAATCCAGGGGGAAGCCGTCGGCATTGACGATCCTGCGCTGGGCGTCCAGGTAGAACTGGCCGTCGCGCGTGTAGGCCGTGCGCCCGTCGGGCAGAGTCAGGGCGAAGAAGCCCTTGCCGCGGATCGCCAGGTCCAGGCTGTTCTCGGTACGCTTCAACTGCCCTTGGGTCATCATGAACTGGGTGGAGCTGATCTGGCTGCCGCCGAGCTGGCTCTGGTTGAGCAGCTCCTGGAAATTGGTGCGCCCGCGCTTGAACCCGGGGGTCTGGATGTTCGAAAGGTTATCGCTGATCGTGTCCAGGCTGGTCAGGCGGGTGAGCATGCCGCTGCGGGCGATATTCATGATCTGTGTGAACGAGACGGGCATGGCGGTCTCCTGTGCTGCTGATCAGGCGGGCTTACCAGCTGCCCAGGCGGCTGATAGCGCGGGCGTTGAGCTCGTCCTGGGTCTGCACCATTTGCTGGGCGGCTTCGTAGCTGCGGGCGACCTGCACCATCTGGGTCATCATCTGGGCGGCGTTCACGTTGGCCGATTCCAGATAACCCTGCAGCACCACGCCCTGCCCCTCACCGTCGGGCTGGCCCTGGGCGGCGAAGGTGTTGGAAATCGAGCGGGTGAGGGCGGCGGCCGGGTCGGCAAAAACAGCGATGCCCAGGCGGGCGACCTCTTCGCCGTCCTGCAGCAGTACACCCTCGCCGGTGACGGTCGGGGCGCTGCCGCCTTCCAGACGGATGCGCTGGCCGTTATCGTCCAGCACGAAGAAGCCGTCCACGGTCACCAGGTTGCCTTCCAGGTCCAGGTTGAAGCGCCCGTCGCGGGTGTAGCGTTCGCCTTCGGGGGTTTCCACGCGGAAAAAGCCCGGGCCCTGGATGGCCAGATCCAGGCTTTCGCCGCTGTAGCGCAGGCTGCCGCCGCTGAAGTCGATGGACTCCGGCCGGTTCTGCACGCCGAGCCCCACGCTGCCGACCAGGTCTGTGCCGCCGCTGGCGGATGCCTCGGGATGGGGCTGGTGGACCGGGGCGTGCAGGTAGTCTGTCAGGGAAGATAAGACCTGTTTGAACCCGGGGGTGTCCATGTTGGCGACGTTGTGCGCGATCTGGTTCTGGCGGGTGAGGTTCGCCAGCATGGCCGATGCGGCTGCGTATAGTCCTTTCATCGCGGTTGTACTCCTGTGCTCGATTTCTGGCTCTGGTTGAGGGCCAGAATCAGGTGGACCTCCTGGCGCGTCATGCCCATGTGGCGGGCGATGTCGAGCTCCGACATGCCGGCGGAGGCCATGGCCATGACCACGGGATGGCGGCCGGTGGGACTGGCTTCGGCCGGGGTGCTGGACTGCACCACGGAGAGCAGCTTCTGGAAATCGCTCTGCCCCATCACGCCCAGGGTGGGGGAGGCCGGCTGGGAGGCGGGTGCAGACGCCCCGGACGCCTGCCGGGAAGTGATCAGCTCGCCGATCTGGTCGCTCAGCGGGCCCAGGCGCTGCGCCTGTTCCAGGCTGCCGCGGGCCAGGGCCGTTTCACGCGCCAGTTGGATCAGGTGATAGGTGTCGGTTAACAGGTCCGTTTGAATGCCGTTCATAACGCTTCCGGTTACTGGTCAAAAAGGTGCCGGCGGCCGGGCTGCCGGCTGCATCCGGCCGGAGGGCGGCTTTCAGGTTCATGATGGCGCGGGCGTGGATCTGGCAGACGCGCGATTCAGAGATGTTAAGCACCTCTCCGACCTCTCGCAGGGTGAGTTCGTTGTAATAGTACAGCGAGAGCACGAGCTGCTCGCGCTCGGGCAGGCTTTTGATCGCCGCCGTAAGATGGTTCATTAACTCTGCTTCCTCTATCTGCTCGGCGGGATCGGGCTGGTTCTCGTCCTCGAGCAGGTCGTGCAGCGAAGCGTCGCCCTCGCTCTCGCCGGCCAGGCCGTCCATCGAGACGATCACCAGGCTGGCGTCCACCAGGGCTTGCTGCAGCGACGGCAGGTCCATTTCGAGGTGACGGGCGAGCTCTTCGTCGCTGGGGGCGCGCCCGAGCTGGCCCCACAGGTCCGCCAGCCCCTGCTGGATCTGGCGGGTGCGCTTGCGGGCGCCGCGCGAGAGCCAGTCCTGAGCGCGCAGGTGATCGAGCACCCGCCCGCGGATGCGCAGGGTGGCGTAGGTGCTGAACTGGGTCCCGAAGGAAGGATTAAAACCGTCCACGGCTTCCATCAGGCCGATCATGCCCTCGCTGCAGGCGTCGTCATAATCGGGGCCGCTGGTGCGCGAGATGCCCAGGCGCCCGAGTACGAAATGGATCAATGGAGCATAGCGCAGAATCAGCGCCTCGCGCAGCTCGGGGCTGCGCTGGCGGCTGTATGCGCGAAGCATTTCCTGATCGTCCATTCCGTACGCGTCCATACCAGGTCAGACCATTCAAGCCGCTGGCTGCGGCGCTTATGCCTGGCGCTCGATCGTGCTGAGCGGCTGGGCGTTCTGTTCTTTCAATTCGGCGGCCAGGTTCTCCAGCACAGCGGTGGAGAGGCGCCAGTTGAACACCCACAGCAGCAGGCCGATGACAATGACACTCAGCGCCGCGCGCAGCAGCGCGACCTCGATGCTGGCGCCGTTGAAGATGGACAGTCCGGTCACCAGCAGCGCTGTGACGATGACGATGATTTTGGATACGGCCAGCGCCGCCTCGACCAGCAGCGGGCTGCTTGCCCAGGCAGCCAGTCCGGAGGCTTCCGGCCGGGTGCTGGTGAATGTCGAGTTCATCGTTCACCTCCAATAACAGGCCATTTTTCCTGCATAATCGCCTGCACCAGGGTTTCACGGCGAGCGGGGTGCAGGTCTTCGGGTACACGCGCGCCGGTTGAGAAATAGTACAGAGGCAGTCTGGAGCGGCTGGCCAGGTTGAACACACTGCCAAAGCTGCCCGTTTCGTCCAGGTGCGAGACCGCCAGGCCGTCGATCCCGAACGGCTTGAGCACCTGGTAGGCCCGCTGCAGGTCCACGCCTTTGGTGGCGGCGGAGAAAACCCACAGCAGCGTGCGCTCAGACAGGGCGGTGAGATAATCGGCGAACTGCACGATGCTTTTTTCCTGGTAGGGGTTGAAGCTCTGCAGGTCGACCAGCACCAGCCCGTCATCCAGCCCGGCTACGGTGTCGGCAAGCTCCTGCGGCGTGTAGGGCGTATGCAGCGGGATCTGCAGGGCGGAGGCGTACTGGCGCGCCTGGGCGATGGCGCCGGCGGTGACGGTGTCGGCACACACCCATGCCACCGGCGGAGCGCCGTTCTGCGCGGCTGTGGCGGCGATCTTGGCGCACAGGCTGGTCTTGCCCACGCCGCTGGTGCCCGCCAGGCAGAGCACTTCACGCCCGGATGCCGGCTGCCCGTTATTTACCTGCAGCAGGGCCTGGAGCTGCATGGAGAGATAGCGCCGCAGGTAATCGTCGTCCTTCAGCAGCCGGGGCGGCAGCACTTCCAGGCAGCCGGTGATGAGTTTTTTAACGAGCTGCGGTTCGAGCGACTGGCGCAGGAACTGCTCCTGGAGCTTGAGCAGCCCGGGCGGGGTGACCGGGAAGCGCTTTTTCAGCTCTTCCTGCCCGGCAGCCCCTTCAGACCCCGCAGGCTGCGCTTCGGCCGGAGGCTGTGGTTCGGGGCTCTCCGGTCCGGCGGCCTGCGTCCGCAGCGGGCCGGTATCTGCAGGAGGCGTCCCCGGGGCCGGGGATTCAGGCGGAACAGTGTCTCCAGATCCGCCGGGCATGGCCATGACCTCCACCTGCGGCTCTTTCAGGGCCCCCAGAAGGCCGGTGGGCGTGATCTGGCGCACCGAGACCACGATCGCGTCGGGGCCGAGCGCGCGCTGCACTTCCTGCAGCGCAGCGGTGACGCTGCGCGCCCGGAAAGTCTGCATGCGGGGGGAGGTTGGGGCTGTCATATCAGTCAATATCCACCATGCCGTGCGCCTGGACCTTCGTGCCCGGGCTCACCTCGGAGAATGCCAGCACCACCAGGTTGGGCAGGCTGCGCTCCACCATGCGGTGGAAAGCCAGGCGCAGTTCACGCGGGCAGAGCAGCACCGGGAAGTGACCCTGCTGCGCCAGGCGCTCCATCTGCTCGCCGGTGCGCGTGAGGATCTTCTGCGCCGTCCCCGCATCGATCGAAAAGCCCAGCCCGCCGTCGGTGGTGCGCAGCGTCTCGCGCAGCATGGATTCGAGCTGCGGCGAGAGCGTGAACACGTGCAGCAGGCCGTCGTTATCGCGGTATTTATTCGAAATGGAGCGCGCCATCGCCTGGCGCACGGCCTCCGCCAGCACGTTGGGGTCGCGCGTCATGGGGGCGTTGTTGGCCAGCACCTCCAGGATGGTGCCCAGATCGCGGATGGGGATGCGCTCCCGCAGCAGGTTGCGCAGCACGGCCTGCAGCTCGCTCAGGTTGAGCAGATCGGGGATCACTCCGTCGACCGCAGCGGGCATCTTCTGGCGGATCTGGTTGACCATCTCCTGCACCATCTGGCGGCTGAGCAGGTCCTGGCTGTTGCTGCGCACCACTTCGGTCAGGTGGGTGCTGAGCACCGAGAGCGGGCTGACGACCGTGCAGCCCATCAGCTCGGCGCGGCCGGTCTCCGATTCGGGGATCCACAGCGCCGGCAGGCCAAAGGCCGGCTCGGTGGTGGGGATCCCCTGCAGGTTATCCACCGGCTCGGAGCCGGGGATGGCCAGGAAGCGGTCGAGCAGCAGCTTGCCCTGGGCCACTTCTTCGCCGCGCACTTTGATGCGGTAGGCGCTGGGGTCCAGGCGCAGGTTGTCGCGCACACGCACGATGGGCAGCACCAGCCCCAGTTCGAGCATGATCTGGCGGCGGATGGCGGTGATGCGCCGCAGCAGGTTGTCGGCCTGGCTCTCGTCGATGAGCGGGATAATGGCGTAGCCGACCTCGAGCTCGATCGGGTCGACCAGCAGCATTTCCATCATGTCCTGGGGCGTCTCGCCCTCGGCTGCCGGCGGCGGCTCCACTTCCGGCGCCTGGGGCTGGTTCTGCCGCTGCCAGGTGAAATATGCGGCCGCGCCCAGAGCGGCGCCGATGAGCAGGAAGGGGACCTTCGGGATGCCGGGGATCAGGGCGATGATGACCATGATGCCCGCGCCGATGGACAGGGCCGGCAGGTTGGCGACCTGACCGGCCAGGTCGCCGCCCAGCGAATCATCGGACGTGGAGCGGGTGACGATCAGGCCGGCGGCCGCCGAGACCAGCAGGGCAGGGATCTGGGTCGCCAGGCCGGCGCCCACGGTGAGCAGGGTGTAAGACTGCAGGGCTTCGACGGCGGGCAGGCCGCGCTGCACCACGCCGATAATCACCCCGCCAAAGATGTTGACCAGGATGACGATCACCGCGGCGATGGCGTCGCCGCGCACAAACTTGCTCGAGCCGTCCATGGCGCCGTAGAAGTCGGCCTCGGCCTCCACTTCTCTGCGGCGGGCGCGCGCAGTGGCTTCGTCGATCATGCCGGCGTTCAGGTCGGCGTCGATGGCGAGCTGCTTGCCGGGCATGGCGTCGAGGGTGAAGCGCGCCGAAACCTCGGCCACGCGCCCGGCGCCGTTGGTGATCACCACAAACTGGATGATCATCAGCATCAGGAAGACCACCACGCCGACCACATAGTTGCCGCCCACGATCAGGTTCCCGAACGTGGCGATCACTTTGCCGGCGTCGCCCTCGATGAGGATCAGACGGCTGGCGGAAATGTTCAAACCCAGGCGGAAGAGGGTCACCAGCAGCAGCACCGTGGGGAAGACGGAGAAATCCATGGGCCGCTTGACGTACAGGGTGAGCAGCAGAATGCCGATGGACACCGCCAGGTTGATGGCCATCAGGAAGTCGAGCGCCAGCGGCGGCAGCGGCACGATCATCAGGCCGATGATGATCATGATGCCAACGGCCATGGCCGCGTCTTTTGAGCTGACCATGCTCTGAAGGTTGAATTTTGCTGCTCCGGATGTGCTCGCTGCCATGAAGTGCGTTCTGCTTCCTTTTCTATCGGTCCTGAGGTTCTGTGTTGAACCGTGCTGTCTCTGTTCCACTGCCCGGGTGAACCGGGTGTATGCGATGGCCCTGCTTCGCTGCGGTGTTACATGACGCCGCTCTTCAGGCGGTCGCTCCGCAGCCGGTAGACGTACGCCAGCACCTCCGCCAGGGCGGCGTACAGTTCGGGCGGGATTTCCTCATCGATGTCCACCTTGCGGTACAGGGCGCGCGCCACGGGGATGTTCTGCACGATGGGCACGTCGTGGCTGCGGGCGATCTCGATGATTTTGTACGCCACCCGGTCGGCGCCTTTCGCCACCACGCGCGGGGCGTTCATAGTACTGGCGTCGTACTGGATGGCCACAGCAAGGTGGGTCGGGTTGGTAATGATCACATCGGCCTGCGGCACTTTTTCCATCATGCGCATGCGGGCCATGCGGCGCTGCTGGCTGCGGATGCGGCTGCGGATGAAGGGGTCGCCCTCGGAGCGTTTGATGTCTTCTTTGAGCTCCTCTTTGGACATGCGCAGTGATTTAATGTACTGCCAGCGCTGGTAGGCGTAATCGGCCAGCGCCAGCACCAGGTAGCAGGCGGCCACACGCAGGCTCAGGTCGACGGCCATGCCGGCCCAGGCGGCCAGGCCGTCCTTTACCCCGGTCTGCCCCAGGTAGACCAGGCGGGGGAGCGAGCTTCTTAACGAGCTGTACGCCACCCAGCCGATCACCAGCAGCTTGAGCAGCGATTTGCCCAGTTCAAACAACCCCTGGGTCGAGAACATACGCTTGAACCCGGCCAGCGGGTTCAGACGGTTCAGGTCCGGGGACAGGCGTTTGGTGGTAAAGAGAAATCCGGTCTGAGCCAGGTTGACCGCCAGGCCCGCTACCAGAAGAGATGCAAGAATCAGACCCAGCGGGGCGGCCAGGCGCATCACCGTGCTGGTGAACAGGCTCTGCAGCCCGAGCAGGCTGGGCTCGAGCGAGCGGCTTTCGGCCAGCGAGACGGTCATCAACTCCTGCAGGGCAGAGACCAGCCGCCCGCCGGAGATCTGCAGCATCCAGATGCCGGCCAGCAGCCCCACCGCGGCGGTCAGCTCCTGGCTGCGGGCCACCTGCCCTTCACGCCGGGCGTCGGCAATTCGTCGTGGGGTTGGGGCTTCGGTCTTTTCGGAAGACATCTCCTACAACCCCAGAATGAGCAGCATGCGTTCGCCCAGGCGCTCAAACAGCCCGCTGACGGCGGGCAGCAGCACGCCCAGGGTGACCAGCAGGAAGAAGATCCCCAGGCCCGCTTTGAGCGGGGCGCCCAGGAAGAAGACCTGCACCTGCGGCGCCACCCGGGACAGCAGCCCCAGCACCAGGTCGGTGAGCAGCAGCGCTCCCATCACCGGCAGCGCCATCTGCACTCCGGCTGTGATGAGCTGGGCCGTCATGCGGGCGAACACCTCCAGCGAGAAGTCGGGCAGCGGGCTGTTTAGAGGAAAGAGCTCGAAGGTGCGCTGCAGGCCGAGCAGGAAGGTGTGGTGCCCGTTGATCACCAGGAAGATCAGCGTGGTAAAGAGCAGGAAGAACTGGTCGAGCGGCGAGCCGGAGAAGTCCATGGCCGGGTTGAGCACCCGTGCCGAGGCGAACCCCGAGCCGGTGCTCATCAGCTCGCCGGCCACCTGCAGGCAGGCGAACGTCAGGGCGGCGGCGAAGCCGGCCAGCGTGCCCAACAGCAGTTCGCGGGCGATGGCGAAGCCGAAGGCCAGCGTATCCAGCGAGGCGGCCTCGGGCGGCAGCGGCTCCCACGGGATGATGACCATCGTCAGCAGCACCCCCAGCCCGATCTTTACCGGGTTGGGCACTCCCTGGCCGGCCAGCACGGGCACATGGATGATGATGGCCAGCACGCGGGTCAGGGCCAGGAAGAAGAGCTGCGCTTGAGCGATGGATACGACCATGAGATGAATCCTTAAGGTCCCGGGTGATGTTAAGGATACCGGAAGAGCCCATAGGGCCGCATAAATGAGGTGTGAAGGGGTGCTAAATTTAGCGTAAAAAGGCTAAAGGTTTATGGGGGATGGTCGATAACTGGAGGTTTGAGAAGGAGGGGACGTACTGGTGCATAAGATTTCTTGCTGCCACGGTCTCCGTGGGAGCGTATCAAGGGCCGCTCTGCGGCCGCACCTGAACTGTCCACACACGCCGCCAGTTCCTTGCCCAAATATTACAAAACCGGTATAGTATAGTAGATATACACTGCAGCGGGGTCGCATTGGAATCCGCAGTGTAAACCCTGATTTCGAAAACGAAACAACCCCATATCGATCCAGGCCGGCTGCTCGCCCGCCTGGCCCTCACACCGCCCACCAGGGCGGTGCCCGACCCGTTTTCCCGGAGGTAACCGATGCCTGCTTACCGTCATCCTTTGATCCGCATTGCCAGCCCGCTGGTGGTGATCTTCCTGTTCCTGTTCCCTGGCCTGCCGGTCCGCTCCGCGGGCATGCAGTCGGCGGTGTTCATCAACGTCGGCCAGGGAGACGCCGCCCTGCTGCGCGACGGCGAGGGGTTCGACGTACTGATTGACGGCGGCCGGCCGAGCGCCGGCGACGATCTGCTGGCCTTTCTGCGCGCTCACGGCGTGACACAGCTCGACGCCATGGTCGCCACGCACGCCGACGCCGATCACATCGGCGGGCTGATCGATGTGCTCGAGGCCGACGACATCACGGTTTCCGCGGTGTATTACAACGGTTACCCCGGCTCGACCGCCACCTGGTCGAATTTTGAAGCGGCGGTGGCTGCCGACGGCCTGACGCTCACCCCGCTGCAGTTCCCGCAGGAGCTGGACTGGGGCGCCATGCGGGTGTATGTGCTCAACCCGCCGGCAGGACTGACCAACCCCGAAACCAACGACGCCAGCATCGTGCTGCGCGTGGACATCGGCCCCGAGATCAACTACCTGTTCACCGGCGACATCGACACGGAGATCGAGGCGGAAATCCTGGCGCGCGGCACGCCCGTAGCAGCCGAAGTATTGAAGGTTGCGCATCACGGGAGCGCTTACGGTTCGAGCGAGGTGTTCCTGGCGGCTGTCTCGCCGGAGGAGGCGGTGATCAGCGTGGGCGCCAATTCGTACGGTCACCCCGCACCCGAGACGCTGTCTCGCCTGCAGGACGCCGGGGCGAACATCTGGCGCACCGACCAGCACATGCACATTTTCGTGGAGAGCGACGGTCTGCTGTGCTGGGTGCAGGGAAAGCTCGCCTGTGGGGCTGCTGCAGCCGGCGTCATCTACCTGCCCATCATCCGGCGCGACCTGCCGCCCACGCCGCTGCCGTCACCCACCGTGCCAGCGCCCCCGGCAGTGACGGTGACCGCCACATTCCTTCCCACCGCCCAACCCACCGTGGGGGCTACAGGCATCCCAACGCCGGTGCCCACGGCGACTGCCACAGCCTCTCCTACAGTCCCTGCCGGGACGGGCCAGGTGGAGATCATTCACATTCATTGGGACGGTGTGGGGAACAGTGAGCCCGACGAGTACGTGGAGATTCGCAACACCGGCGGCTCCCCGGTGCAGCTCGCCGGGTGGACGCTGTCCGATGCCGCCAATCACGTGTTCACCTTCCCCTCATTCGTCATGGCGCCGGGGCAGACCTGCCGGGTGTATACCAACGAAGTTCACCCCGAATACTGCGGGTTCAGCTACGGCAGCGGCACGGCGATCTGGAACAACAGCGGCGACACCGCCACCCTGCGCGATAATCAGGGGAAGGTGGTGGATACATACAGCTATTGAGCGGGGCCTGCGACTGCAGCCGAACCCGGGTATCTCCCCCGCCCGGGGAGGAGGCGTAGAACTACCGATTTAAAACGAATCTGTTTCGGAAGGGAGAAGCAAACAGGCATTATGAGGGAAGGCTCTAAATGCAGGTATCATCAGCCGTTCCCGGGATGCCGTTTTGCACGCGTCAATGGGCACGGCGCGCAGCGAGCAGTGGTCGAAAGGGCAGGTTTTTAATCTCAATATGTTTGACAGGCATCCAGAGCGGCAGTCGAAGATCGACTGCCCGCCACCAGGCGTCCTGAGCGGAGCCTGCGAGCGCCAGCGAGAAGGCGCAGTCGAAGGGCGCCTGGCGGCGGAATTTCCTGCCGCAGGCTGCTCCGGGTGCCTGGATGCCGGGTAAATTGCCCGCAGGCATACTGAGCGGCCGCTGCGTATGCTCGGTCGAAGCCGTGTGTCAAAAAAATCACCGCAGCCAGCGCTGCACGCGGCGGATCAGTTCATCAATGTGAAAGGGTTTGACAAAGAAATCGCCCGCGCCGGCCTGGATGGCCTGGGCGATCACCTCGCGGTACCCCAGCGCGGAGATCACGATCACCGGGGCGGGGTGGGGGTTCTCGCTGCGCTTCAACCCGGAGATGAACGCCAGCTCGGCTTCGCCCGGCAGCGTCATGTCGATTAAGATCAGGTCTGGGGATGAAGGTGTGATCAGGGACTGCGCCTCCTGGGCCGTGCCGGAAGTCTGCACTGCGAAGCCCGCCCGCTCCAGGCCGAGCTTCATCAGGTCGCGTAATACCGGGTCCGCCTCGATAACCAGGATCTGTTTTCCGGAGGTCGCCATCCTTCCTCACACCTCAGTGGGGCAGGTCGGGCAGGCTGGTGAAAACCTGTGTGGTGAACGTCAGCAGGTGCTGGCCCATCCACGAGCCCAGCAGCAGCAGGACGAGCAGGATCCCCAGGATCTTGGGGATAAAGTTCAGCGTGGCCTCGTTGATCTGTGTCGCGGCCTGGAACATGCTCACCAGCACGCCGATGATCAGGCTGACCAGCAGCGCCGGGCCGGCCAGTATTAATGTAAGCACCAGCGCGTTCTGTGCTATTCCCAGTAGATATCCTTCAGTCATCGGCTGTGCTCCAAATCCATCTTACATAAAGCTCTGCGCCAGCGAGCGGACGATCAGATACCAGCCGTCCACCATAATGAAGAGCAGCAGCTTGAACGGCAGCGAGATCAACGAAGGGGGCAGCATCATCATACCCATCGCCAGCAGGATGCTGGAGACCACCAGGTCGATGACCAGGAAGGGCACATAGATCATAAAGCCCATGATGAAGGCCGAGCGCAGCTCGCTGATGACGAAGGCGGGCAGGAGCACCACCGTGGGGATATCGTCCAGCGTCTCGGGCCGGCCGGAGCCGTGCATCTCGAGCATCAGCTCCAGGTCTTTCTGGCGCGTCTGTTTGAACATGAACTCGCGCACCGGCGCGGCGCCGCGTTCGAAAGCCGTCTCCTGGTCGATCTCGCCCGCCAGATAGGGCTGCATGGCCTGCTGGTCCACCTGCTGGTAGACCGGTGCCATGATGAAGAAGGTCAGCAGCAGTGACAGGCCGATGATGATCTGGTTGGGGGGCACGGTGGGCGTGCCGATGGCGGTGCGCAGCAGCGAGAGCACGATCACGATGCGCGTGAACGAGGTCGCCAGGACCAGGATGGCCGGTGCCAGGCTGAGCACGGTGAGCAGCACGATGAGCTGCACCCCCGTGCTGACCTCCTCCGGGCTGCCGTCCGGGGAGACTGAGAGCGTCACGCCCGGGGCTTCGAACCCGGGGGACCCCGCGCAGGACGACAGCGCGAGTGCGGCCAGCAGGACGAGCAGCGTGAGCAGGACTTTCTTCGCTCGCATCGTGCTTACCCTTCTGTGTGAGCGGGTTCCGGCGTCTGTCCTGACTGCTGCAGGGCGAACAGGAAGGACACTTCTTCAGGGGAGCCGGCCGCTTCCTCTCCGGGCGCCTGGGAGTCCACCTCGGCGAGCAGACTCAGCCCCTGGTCGGTCGCGCCGATCAGGAAGGTCTGCCCGCGCACTTCCACCAGGTGGATCGCCTGGCGCGGCGACAGGCGCAGCGTCTCCAGGCGGTTGATCTGGCGGGTGTGTGTGCCAGGGATCCCGCCGCGCCAGCGGTTGAGCAGGCCCAGGCTGATGAACATCAGCCCCAGCACCAGCCCCAGCTTGAAAAGCACGTCCAGCCCCATACCCAGCAGGTCCAGCGAGCCGCCCAGCGCGCTCCCCGCGTTCAGGCCGGCAGTCCCTGCAGCAGGCGCAGGAGCCGGGAGCCAGTCCACCACCAGCAGGCCCAGCCCGCACAGACCGAGCGCGCCTGCGCCCCAGACCCAGGCGGGCAGCTTTTTCCACTGCACGCGGCCCGGGGCGTCGCAGACCTGCGCCTGCTGCAGGGTAGCGAGCAGGCGCTGCTGCAGCGCTGCTGTAAAGCGGGTCTGCCAGGTGGGCGTCATGCCGCTCAGCCTTCCTTCCCTTCGCTGTTGAGCAGCTGGGTGATGCGCACGCCGAATTTATCGTCCACAACCACCACTTCGCCCAGGGCCAGCCGTGTGTTGTTGACGTAGATGTCCACCGGCTCGCCGGCTAAGCGGTCGAGCTCGATGACCGAACCTTTCTGCAGGTCGAGCACTTCGCGCACGGGCAGTTCGGTACGCCCGAGTTCCACAGTCACCTGCATGGCTACGTCCATCAGCATATCGATATTGGCCAGCCCTCCTTCTGAGCTGCCTTCCTGTTGATTGGAATTGATCGTTACAACTGCGTCCGTCATACCTTACCTCGCCGGAGATCCGGGTTTCTCCGGATGAACTTTACCAGTGATCTGAACCGCAAGTTGATTGCCCTTGATGCCCACCCGTCCCGAGAAGTGGATCTGCGTGCCAACGTAGACCGGGATGTCCTGATCCAGCGGGTGGTCCAGGGGGATCACATCGCCCACCTGCAGGTTAAGCAGGTCGGAAAAGTTCAACTGGGCATGTCCAAGCACTGCCTTCAGCGGCAGCGATACCTGGCCCAGGTTCTGCAGCATCTGTTCACGTGCCCGGGGATCCACATGGCGCTCTTTCTGCCCGGCTATCCAGGCGTGAGGGTTGAGCAGGCTGGCGATGGGCTTGAGCATGTTGAAGGGGATGTACACATTCATGGTGCCGGTCACCGCCTGCAGAGTCATCTCGAAGGTGATCAGCATCACCCGTTCGTTGCCCATAACCATCTGCACCCAGTGGTAGTTCACGGTGCTGTCTTCCAGCGCCGGCTCGACCACCACGATCTTGCTCCAGGCAGCCTTGAAATCGTTGAGCATGTGCTCCACCAGCCCGCGCAGCAGGAGCTGGTCGATCTCGGTGAGCTCGCGGCGGTGCTTTGTGCCCTCGCTGCGGCCGCCCAGGCGCAGCTCCAGGATGTTGTAGCTGATCTCCGGGCTGATGGTGACGATCATCTGGCTGGGCAGGGGCGCCAGCGTGATCATATGGAACAGGCTGTTCGTGGGCAGGTCTTTGAGGAAGTCGTGGAAACGACCCTGCTCCGAGTGCACCACCCGCGGGCGCATGTTGGTGCGCAGGAAGGATGGCAGAGAGGAGGTCAGGCGTTCGGCCAGGTCTTCGTGGACCATCTCCACGGCGCGCATCTGCTCCTTGGAGAAGCGGTCCGGCGACCAGAAGTTGTACGGCTTGACCTGGCGCTCGACCTCCGCTTTGCTCTCGGACGGCTTTTCGCCCATGAGCTCGGCCAGGTTGATCGGATCCTCGCTGTCAGGCGATTCGATCTCTATCGAGCCGGCCAGCAGTGCGTCAATTTCAGCCTGTGATAACATACCTGACTCTTCTTCCCGTCCTGAAGCCAGCCCCGATTACTGTACGACGAATTCGGTGAAGTAGACGAAGATCACCCGGTACTCCGGAAGCTGGCTGTTGAGAGTCTCCTGAATGCTGCTGCGCAGGCTCTCCTTGCCCTCGGCGGTGTACACCGATTCGAAGGTCTGGCTGGAGAGCAGCGAAATGATGGTGTCGTTGATCACCGGGATACGGGTTTCGACATCCGCTTTGAATTCCTCCTCGAAGGCATCCTGCTCTTCCGCATCCATCGAATAATAGGTCAGGTCTTTGGGGGCGAACTCGAGCACGATGCCAGCCCGCAGGTAGCGGCGGCCGGTGGGGTCCATCAGATTGACGATCTTGGTGCCGGTGTCCACCATGATCCCCTGGCCCGGGCGGATCTCCACAGGGGCCGAAGCCAGGGTGGGCTTCGGGGCGCTGCTCACCGGCTGGGCGGGCACCTGGGTCTCCGGGCCGGCCGGAAGCGGCGTGGGGATGACCGGGTAGCGGTAGACCAGGTAGAACGGCTTGGGCCAGGTGTCGGGGGCGAAGACAATATAAGCGGTCGCCAGCGTGCCCAGACTGGTGGCGACGAGCAGCAGACCGATGAGAACGTTCTTGATGATGGGGAGAATTTTATTCATAGGCACATTACTCACTCGTGTCGAGGGTTTCGTTCTCGAGCGCCTCGAGGGATTCGGCCTCAATTTCGCTGAGGTTGAGATTGATGAAGTCCTCGTCGACCTCGTAAATCACAATGATCTCGGCCCGGCTGTTCAGGGCGCGGTGTTCGGCGGTGTCGTTGGGGAAGAGCGGCTGGTGCTGCCCGCGCCCGCTGACCACGATGCGTTCGGGAGCGATGCCGGCCTGCTCGAAATACTGGCCGATCACGATCGCCCGGGCGACCGAGAGCTCCAGGTTGGTGGCGTAGCGCGGGTCGCTGGGAGGCGAGTCGTCGGTGTGCCCTACGATGCGGATCTCATTGTCGATCGAGGCGAGCATGCCGATGATCGTATCCAGAACCGGGTAGGCATCGGGCTGCAGCTCCGCCGTGCCCGGGGCGAAGACCAGTTTTTCACTCAGGGAGATGAGCACCCCTTCGATGTTGTTCTGCACGCTGACTGCGCCGCCGAGTTGAGAGGAGGCGAGCATATCGGTGAGTTCGGTGGCCACCTCAACCGGTCCTACCGGCGCGCTGGGGATCCCCGGGATGGTGATGGGGGCAGGCGCTTCGTTGTTGGACCGGCCGCCCTGGTCGATGCCGGGATCGATCACCCGCGCCGGGCTGCCCGAGAAGGCGGCCCGCAGCGATTCTGCCAGGGCCTTATAGCGCTCGATGTCCGTCTGCCCGATGGAGTAGAGCACGACGAACAGCACCATCAGCAGGGTGATGAAGTCAGCATAGCTGACCAGCCAGCGCTCGGTTCCGCCGCCGCCGTGTCCGCTCATGCCCCGGCCCTCGCTTTCTGGCCGGCTGCGGCCGGCGCGCCTTCCGCCTGGCGCTCTTTCGGCGGGATGAATGCCAGCAGCTTATCGCGCACCACGCGCGGGTTCTCGCCGGCCTGCAGCGCCAGGATGCCTTCCACCACCAGATGGCGGTAGGCCGCCTCAGCCTCGCTCTTGTTGCTCAATTTGTTGCCGATGGGCAGCCAGAAAACATTGGCGGAGAGAATACCCCACAGGGTGGCCAGGAAGGCGACCGCGATCGAGTGGCCCAGCTCACCCGGGTTGGAGAGTTCCTGCAGCACCGAGATCAGACCCATCACGGTACCGATAATGCCCATCGTGGGGCCGTAGCCGCCGGCGGCGTTGAAGAAGCCGTAGCCCTGGGCGTGGCGCTCGCGCATGTGCTTGATTTCCAGCTCCAGGATCCCCCGCACCTGTTCGGGGTCCATACCGTCGACCACCATCATCAGGCCTTTGCGCATGAACTCGTCGTCGGTTTTCTTGCTCTCTTCTTCCAGCGCCAGCAGGCCTTCGCGGCGGGCTTTATCGGCCATGCGTGTGATGGCGTCGATGGCTTCCATTGTGTTCAGGTTCTGCCCCTTAAAGGCGATGGCGAACCATTTGGGGATGAGCCCTAGGGACTTGACCGGATAAGAGATCAGGGTGGCGATGAACGCGCCGCCCACGGTGAGCAGGATCGCCTGCGGGGCAGTGAACAGCTCAGCGGGGGAACCCCCGTCCATAACCATCACGATGGTGACGATCACACCTGCGGCAATCAGGCCGCCGATGGTAGTAATATCCATTCCTACTCTCCGACCTCAATCTTCAACTGTGGGTTTTTCACCAGCCGCTGGTACTGGATGAACTTTTCGACGACGGCCTGTGGTGAATCGCGGACGATGATCTTGACCCCGCCGTTGAGGGTGATGACGGTATCGGGCGTGCCCTCCACCATCTGGATCTGCTCTGCGTTCAGGTATAGTCTTGTGCCGTTCAGTCGGGTTACACTGATCATTTTTGTGCCAGCCTTTCGCAGGCGCTGGTCTGCATCACTTTCCGGCAGGGCTGCTGTTCCTGGACGGCCTGCGGGGTGTACAGGTCCGGTGGCCTGATAGCAGAGTGTCAGCTTGATTTTTCCACACCGTCACAGCCTCAGGCATAAATGCGGCGTGAAGCCGTAATAAAGACCCGGTAAAAATATTAACAACTGTCTTAATTCAGCGGCAGCCAGGCCGTAAAGGTGGCGCCCATGCCCTCCGTGCTGTCCACCAGCAGGCGCCCCTCGTGCTGCTTGATGATGCGGTGGCAGACAGAGAGCCCCAGACCGGTGCCGCGCCCCACGGCCTTGGAGGTGTAAAAAGGCTCGAAGATGCGGTTCAGGCGGTGCTGGGGGATGCCCTCGCCGGTGTCGGATACGGAGACAAAGATCTCATCGCCCTGGCGGCCCGACTTAATGCGCACCTGGCGCGGTCCGTCGGGGGCGGCATCGATGGCGTCGATGGCGTTCGAGACCAGGTTGATCCACACCCCCTGCAGGTGATCGGGGCTGCAGGGCGCTTTGGGCAGCTCGGGGTCGAGCTCGAGCACCAGGTCGATATCGCGGGCGACGATCTCATGGTGCAGGAGCTGCAGGGCGCTCTGGATGGTGCGGTTGATATCGGTGTACTCAAAGCGGTACTGCTCTTTGCGTGCCAGGTCAAGCAGGTTGCGCACCACCTGGGCCGCCTGTGCCCCGGCCATGTGGATCATCTCCACCAGCTCCTGGCGGTCGTCGTCGGGGTCGATCTCACGCGCCAGCATCTGGGCGTTGGCCAGGATGGCCGTGAGGGGGTTGTTGATCTCGTGGGCGATGCCGGCAGCGAGCTGGCCAACCGCAGCCAGCTTCTCGGACTGGATAAGCGAGGCTTCCAGCCGGCGCTTCTCGGTAACGTCCTGCTCGATGACGATCACCTGGTTCACCTGCTGGTCGGTCATGATGGGGTAGGAATCGATCTCCCACTCCAGGGGGGCGCGCTCCTGGTCCCACTGCTTCCACAGGCGGTGAGTCTGCTGCTTATTAAGGAAGGTCTCGTGGACCTTGCAGCCGGGGCAGGGCGACTGGCGCCCGAAGAAGGCCTCGTAGCACTTCTTGCCGACCAGCTCCTGCGGCGGAACGCCGGCCCGCTGGGCGCGGTGCTGGTTGACCGACACGATGCGGTAGCCGGAATCGACGATGTACATCGAGATGGGCAGGCTGTCGAAGAGCGTGCGCAGGGTGTTGCGCGAGTTGATGAGCTGCCAGCGGCTGAGCTCCAGATCGGCGTTGGCCACCTGCAGGCGCTGCAGCAGGCTGGCGTTGTGGATCAGCCCGGCGGCGACGGCGGCAAACTGTTCGACCGCCGACTGGTCGGCCTCGTCCAGCTCCCCGGTGCGGCCGTTGAGCAGCAGCAGGGCCCCCGTGCTGTTGGGCTGGCGTTCTTCATCGATAACGAGCGGGGCAATGAAGGCGCTGGTGACCTTGAAGCTGGGGCTGACGTCTTTCCACAGGCTCTGCGAGTCGCGGTCGCAGTATGCCAGCCAGATGGAGTGGCGCTGGCTGAGGCTGTCGACCACCGGACCGCTGTCCAGGTGGACCTGGTAATTCCAGTGCATTTTCTTCGCCCGCCCGTCCCACAGGGCCAGCATATGGTCGTCGTGGTTAAGCAGGTACAGCGCAGCCGCCTGGGAGCGGAAGATGGTCTGCAGCTCGGCGAGCATCCATTCCAGGGTCTCGGAGCTGCTGAGGTCCTGCCGGGCCAGGCTGGCGATGAGCTCCAGGCAGCGGCTGCCTGGCTCAGAAGAGCGGGGAGAGGGGGCTGGGGCGGGGCGGTTCATGCGTGCGGCGGATGTGCCTTTCAGGCGTTGGGGTTGATGGTGTAGCCGTACCCGGGAACCGTGCGGATGAACTTTGGCTCCTTGGGGTTGACCTCAATGCGCTCGCGCAGGTTCTTGACATGCACGCGCACCAGGTCGGAGCTGCCTGAGTTGGTGGGATAGTTCCACACCTCATCCAGCAGGCGGGCGGGGGAGAAGATCTGCCCCGGATGGCTCATTAAATGGTAGAGCAGGTCATACTGCACGGGGGTGAGCAGGATCTTGCCCAGGTGCTCGGCGTACAGCTCGTGTGAGCGGGTGTCCAGGATGTAATCGCCAACGATCAGACACTGGTTGGATTCCATCACCACCGAATTTTCGTGGATCTTCTTGAGCATCTTCTGGACGTGCTCGGGGAGGCTGGCCTCGATCTGGGGCTCGGCCTCGCTGGTGTTCTGGGCGGCCAGGCGGGCGCGGCGCAGGATAGCGTTGATGCGCAGGATCAACTCATCGATGTTGAAGGGCTTGCACAGGTAGTCGTCGGCGCCGGCGTTGAAGCCTGTGATCTTGTCGTCGTCCTTGATTTTTGCAGTGAGGAAGAGGATGGGGATGTCGCGCAGGATGGGGTCGTTGCGCATCTCCCGGCAGACGGTGAAGCCGTCCATACCGGGCATGATGACGTCCAGGATCACCAGAGCGGGCTGCAGGTGACGGGCGACCTTGAGCCCCTCCACGCCGCTGTTTACCCGGGTGAGCTGAAAACCCTTCCCGCGCAGACTGCGCTCGATCGTGCGAGATACGATTTCATCGTCGTCGATGAGCAGTATCTTGGTTTCTTTCATGCGTGACAACCTCCTCGCTGTTCTTGATGGCGGTAATGCTCAGAGAAGTCCCTTGCAATATTTGTTCCAGTTTTACGTTTTGGGGCAGGAAAAGGGACAAATCTTTAAATTTCGTAAAGGTCAGGTTAAGCAGAGCTTAAGGTCTCGGTATTATACGGATAAATACGACATAAAACGCATAAAGGAAGTGTTAACTTGGCCTAAAGAATATGTAAGGTGGGGGAGGGTCGTTTAGAGGGCGTAAAAACCTGCAGGGCTTCCTGTGGTTCTGCCGGGCGAAGGCCGGAGAGATGCCGCCGGGATGCCGGTTCGCACGGGCATGGGGCCAGCACGGTTCCGCGCGCCCCGGGTGACCGGTGTTAGCGGACACGGCTGCGGGTTTACAGGATCCCCGGTAAAGCCGGCTGCTGATCCGCCGTGCGGCACCTTGCAAAGGCTGCCGTGCTGCTGCAGGCGGTCTGCGATTAAGGCCTTGAAGGTTTATTCATTTCAGCAATTTATTAATCAAATAAAAAAATAAATCTCGTATAACTCCCTATAACTGTCCCAAAAAATTCATATTAGCAGCCATATTGACAGAAAAAAGGCCTTTTTGTATAATCGGCAGGGATAATAAATCAAGATGAAAAAATAAATATTGCTATTATCGAGGCGCCTTATGCCAAAGAAAAACCTTCGCGGCAGCAACATCAACCTGGTGAAACTGCACAACCTGCAGGTTGTGCTCCTCAGCCTGCTGTACGAGCCAGGGCTCTCCCGCATCCAGCTCGCCGAACGGACGAATCTGTCCAGCACCACGATCACCAACCTGATCGCCGAGTTGAAAGCCCAGGGAGTGATTTCGGAGCATGATAACGGCGCTGAGGAACCCAACCCGCGCTCGGTGGGCCGGCCGCGGGTTGGCATACGCCTGATTCCGGACTCACGCTTCGCCGTCGGCGTGCACATCGGCATCGGGATCTTCCGCATCGCCGTGGCGAACTTAGAAGACCACATCCTCCATAATAAAGTTTTTGAATACGATACCCAGCTTCCGGCACAGGCCGTCCTCGAGCAGATCCGGGACGGAATCGAAACCGTGATCCAGGAGAGCGGTGTCGACCGTGCGCGCATTGTGGGCGTGGGCATCGGCGCTTCGGGCCTGGTCGATTTTGCGAGCGGTGTGAACCTGCTGGCGCCCAACCTGAACTGGCGCGATGTGCCCATGCGCGGCTTCTTTCAGGACGCCCTAAAACTGCCTGTGGTGGTGGACAACAACGTGCGCGCCATGGCGATCGGCGAGGCTTTCTTCGGGGCCGGGCGCGGCGTCAACTCCCTGGCGTTTGTCTACGGGCGCACCGGCGTCGGCGCGGGCCTGGTGTTCAACGGCCGTGTCTTCCGCGGCAGCAGCACAGGCGCTGGTGAAATCGGCCACACGGTGATGCTGCTGCACGGCGGCGATCCGTGCCACTGCGGCAACACCGGCTGCCTGGAGACCCTGGTCTCCGAACCGGCCATCCTGCGCCAGGCGGAAGCACTGGCCCGCCTGCACCCCGGAGGCATCCTGGCCGCCACCATCCGGACGCGCCAGGATGTGCCCATGCTGGAACGCGTTTTCACTGCTGCTCGCGAAGGGGACGAAGATGTGCGCCGCATGCTCAACGAACGCGCCTATTACCTGGGGCTGGCGCTCGCTAACGTGGTCAACCTGTTTAACCCCGAGCTGATCCTGCTAGGAGGCATCTTCTCCCAGGGGCAGGATCTGTTCATCGAACCCACGCTTGCCACTGTGCGCAGCATGTCCTTCGGCGGACTGGGTACCAAAGTGCGCCTGCAGGCCACCACCTTTGGCTGGAAAGCGGGCGTGACCGGTGCCGCCGCCCTGGCGTTGATGCATTTCTTTTACCAGCCCGAAGAGGGAGCCAGTTCGTGAACGACCTGAAGATTGCTTTTATTCCGCTCATCCGCACCACATTCGATGTTGAGCTCGCCCGGCAGATGGTTGAGGCAGCGCGCCAGGCACTGGCGGCCGCGGGAATCCAGCTCAGCGGGCCGGCGGAACCCGTCACCAGCCTGGAGGATGCAGCGAACGCCGCCCGGGAACTGGCCGGTGAAACGCCGGATCTGCTGCTGATCTTCCAGGCCACCTTTGCCGACAGCACCATGGTGTGCGAGCTGACCGCCGGGACTCAGGCCCCGGTGTTCCTCTGGGCAGTACCCGAACCGTGGACGGGCGAACGCCTGCGCCTCAACTCGCTGTGTGGGATCAACCTGGCGGCCCATGCCCTGACCCTGCGCGGGCAGAAATACCACTATGCTTACGCAGATCCCGGTGATCCCGTAGTGCTGCGCCAGATTCAAACCCTGGCCGCCGCGGGACGGCTGCGCCGCCGGCTGCAGTCCGCCCGGCTGGGCGTGGTTGGCCACCACCCGGACGGCCTGGACACCTGCCGCCTGGATGCCCCCGGGCTGCGCAGCACGTTCGGCGTGCAGGTCGAGCAGATCGACCTGCAGGATGTCTTCGCCCGTGTCCGCCAGGCGCCTGCCGCAGCGCTCCAGTCTACGGGGGAGGCGCTGGACGCTCGCCTGGACAACCTGGACGAACTCGAGCAGGAGCCGCTCAACCGCTCGCTGGGCGTGTACCACGCGCTGAAAGAGGTCGCTGCAGAGCTCCGTCTGGACGGCCTTGCGGTGCGCTGCTGGCCGGAGTTCTTCACTGAGCTGGGCTGCGCTGCCTGCGGCGCCATGTCCATGCTCAGCGACGGGTTCGGAGGGGATGCACCGCTGCCCTGCTCCTGCGAGGCAGATATCAACGGCACGCTCACCCAGCTCATGCTCGCCTGGCTGGCGGACAGTCCATCCTTTGGCACCGACATCGTCGGAGTCGATCTGCAGGAAGACCGGGTCGCTCTGTGGCACTGCGGGCTGGCTCCGCTCTCGATGGCCGACCCGGCAGTCCGGCCGCAGGGCACGATCCACTCCAACCGGCGCAAACCGCTGCTGATGGACTTCCCGCTCAAGCCCGGGACCGTCACCCTGGCACGCATCAGCCAGTCCACCGGACGCCTGCGCCTGGTTGTGGGGAAGGGTGAAATGATCGCCGGCCCCAAACCTTTCAGCGGGACTGCCGGCATTCTGAAACCCGCGGCCTCCGCGCAGTCGTTCCTGGATGTGATTATGCGCGAAGGCCTCGAACATCACATCTCGCTGGTTTACGGCGACTTCACGGCAGAGCTGAAGGCTTTCGCCAGCCTGATCGAACTACCCGTTTTGGAACTGTGAGAAGAGGAGGTGATCGCTTTCAGGAAGATCTGCTCTGGAAAACGAAAAACGAACTGTACGAAGCCAATTACCCCCGATCTATTCCGCAACTCTTCATCCGCTATCCTATCCTAGCTCAGACCCGGGTAACCGGGGCAGGAGAAGAAGGAAGATGAAAAGCAAACTACACCTCACCATCCTGATCATCGCAGCACTGCTCCTGGGAGGCTGCGCATCCCCGACCCAGGCGCCTCCGGAGCCTACTGCCGTCCCGACCGAGGCCCCTGCGGAGCCTGAGCCTACCGAAGCCCCGGCTCCCACCGAGGCTCCAGCCGAACCAGTAGAGACCGAACCCGCAGCGGAAGAGCCGGCCGAAGTCGTCGAGCTGCGCTTCACTTATTATGCCGACGGTGTTGAGGCGGACGTGATCAAACCCCTGCTGGACAAGTTCATGGCCGCCAACCCGGACATCAAAGTGGTGCTCGACGTGGTGCCCTACCAGACCATCGACGAACAGCTGCCGGTCCAGGTAGAAACCGGCGAAGGACCTGATCTGGCCCGCATCACCAACTTCGGCGCCTTCAAAGGCAAGCTGCTTGACCTCAGGGAGTACCTCACCGATCCTGATAGTTATGTAGCAGCCTTCCAGGCTCCCATCCTCGAAGCACTGGGCTACGGCGGGTTCCCGGACGCAATGACCGTCACCGGGCCGTTCGTCAACAAGACCCTCTTTGACCAGGCTGGCATCGAAGTCCCCGGTGAAGGCACCACCTGGGAAGAGTGGACGGAGCTGACCAAAGAAGTGGCCGAGGCCACCGGCGTGCAGTATGCCATCGCCATTGACCGCACCGGTCACCGCTTCGCCGGTCCGGCGTTGAGCATGGGCGCGCAGCTCATCAATGAAGATAACACCTTCACGGTGGACACTCCCGGCTTCAGGGCCTTTGCCGAGATCGTCAAGAGCTGGCACGATGAAGGGATCACCCCGGCAGATGTCTGGCTGGGCGCCGAACCCGTTGGCAGCTGCATCAACGCCTTCAAGTCCGGCCAGCTGGTTTTCTGCTACTCCGGTTCCTGGCAGATCAACGGCGTGGCGAATGACGTCGGCGACGCTTTCGACTGGGTGGTCGTGCCCAATCCTACCGGTGAGGGAGGCTCGACCGGTATCGCCGGCGGCTCGGCTGTCGTGGCTTTTGCCGACACCGAGTACCCCGAGCAGGTCGCCCGCCTGATGGAGTTCCTGATCGCGCCGGAGAACTACGCAGAATTCTCGGCCGGCACCCTGTCGCTGCCCGCTCATGCGACTGTTGCCAAACAGGGTGTGGACTTCAAGACCGACAACGAGTTCGTCCTCGGCGCTCTGGATGCCTTCACCGCCGAGATCCCCAAGCTGTCGGAACAGGGCGTGGCGCTGAACGTCCACCCGTACTCCTTCGCTTACTACCGCAACAGCGCGAACCGCATTTCGCAGTACCTGACAGGCGAGCTGACTCTCGACGAGATGCTCGTCAGCCTGCAGGAAGATATCGACCTGGCGATCGCCGAAGCTCAGCAGTAAACCATCTGCTGCCAACCGCGGGGGTGCAGGGCGCCCTTACAGCACTGCACCCCCGCTCATCCTGTCGTTTCGATCCATCATACGAATTATCGTCCATTAATCCAGAGGCAAGAAGATCAGTCCGGGCCTTTGATCAGAAAGGAACATGCTATGCTGGTGCAGCCAGGGATCAGCCCGAAAGAAAAAGTAAACCGGGGCGCTATCGCTACCCTGCGTGAGATATCCGGCACTGCCGTTAATGCCGTATACGAGCTGGTAATCTCTCTCACCGACCTGGTCTTTTCGTTGATTCAGCGCATCATCGGCATCCGCGGCATGCCGTATATCTTCGTCCTGCCGAACCTGCTCATCTTTGGCATTTTTATTCTTTTTCCGATGCTGTTGAACTTCGTGTACGCCTTCACGGGCGGCGCCTCGTTCATGCCGTTCGATCGTCCCTGGGCTGGCACACGCAACTTTGAGCGGCTGCTCACCTGCGAGAATTATTTTGAGCCGCGCACCTGCAGCGAAGACCTGTTCTGGCGGGCGGTCTGGAACACCGCCAGCTATGTGGTGATCCAGGTGTCCCTGATGGTGCTGTTCTCGCTGATCACCGCCCTGGTGCTGAACCGCAGCATCAAAGGCCGGGGTTTCTTCCGCAGCGTCTATTTCTACCCGGTAATGCTCTCTCCCATCGTCGTGGCGCTGATCTGGAAGTGGATCCTGCAGTCCGACGGGCTGTTGAACGGTATCCTGGTCAGCCTGGGTTTCAATAAACTGCCATTTCTGACCAACGCTGCCTGGGCGCAGTTCTGGGTGGTCGTGATCAGCGTGTGGGCCTATATGGGTTTTTACACCCTCATCCTGCTGGCCGGGCTGCAGTCGATCCCCACGGAAATGTACGAGGCGGCTGCGATCGACGGGGCGAATAAATGGCAGTCGTTCTGGAAAATTACCATGCCCCTGCTGCGGCCGACCATGCTGGTGGTGACGGTGCTCTCTGTGATCCGGGCGGTGCAGATCTTTGAACTGGTGTTTGCCTTCACCAGCGGCGGGCCGGGCACGGCCACCCTGTATCTGGTGCAGTACATCTACAACTACGGCTTCGCCAGCCCGAACAAGCAATACGGCCTGGCTGCGGCCGCATCACTGCTCATGGCCGGCGCTCTGGTGATCCTGACCTTGCTGCAGTTGATCTTCCAGCGGCAGGAGGAATGAAATGAGTGCGCTGAAAGCTCTGCGGTTGAGAAAAGGCAGGACCCGCCTCGACATCACGGACGTGCTCTCGTACCTGTACCTGTTCGCGGGCGTGATTGTCATGTTTGGCCCCGTGGTGTGGCTGGTGCTCTCCTCCTTTAAGAGTTCGGGAGAAATTAACAAGTTCCCGCCGCGGCTGCTGCCGTATAAACAGGAGACTGTTCAGGTCGAGGGCTATGAAGAACCCCTGCCGCTGTTTGAAGTGACCTTCGAGGACGGCAGCAGGCAGATCCTTGCGCAGGTGCGTCGTGTGGGCCTGGAATCCCAGATGGTAGATCCAGCCAACCCGGGTGAGATCATCAAGGTGCACATCGACCAGCGCCAGCCCGTCGAGCAAGTCTATTTCGGCCTGGAAAATTACATCGAAGGCGTAAAGAGCTTCGATTTTGGCCGCTATCTGTGGAACAGCATTGTGGTCACTGTGGTCGCCACTGCCCTCACGCTGCTGGTGAACAGCATGGCGGCCTTTTCGCTGAGCAAATACAGGTACCGCGGGCGCGAAGCTATTTTCCTGGTGATGATCAGCACGCTGATGATCCCGCTTTCGGTCGTGATGGTGCCCGTGTTTCTGGTGGTTACCAGAGTCGGGTGGACGAATAACCTGCTGGGTGTGATTGTCCCTGCCGCAGCCACACCGACCGGCGTCTTCCTGCTGCGCCAGTATATGCTCACCATCCCCGACGAGCTCATCGACGCGGCACGCATTGACGGCGCCAGCGAGTGGCGCATTTACTCTCAGGTGGTCGTGCCGCTGGCGAAACCGGCAATGGCTGTGCTGACCATCTTCTCGGTCATGTGGCGCTGGAACGATTTCCTGTGGCCGCTGATCGTGCTCAGCCGCAGCGAGTACTTCACCCTGCAGGTCGGGCTGGCTTCATTTCAGGGTGAGCTCAACGTGCAGTGGAACCTGATCCTGGCCATGACCGTGCTGACCCTGCTGCCCATTTCGCTGGTGTTCGCATTTCTGCAGCGCCACATCACCACCGGTATCGCCACCACCGGGATGAAGTAAATCAAAATACCTGGAGCGAATCCATGATCCTGCATCACGAAGGCATCATCCTGCAAAAAGGATACGAAGCGCTGGAGGCGGTATCGCTGAAGGAGCAAACCTCCACGCGGGCCTTGTTCCGCACGCTCGCCGGCGACCTGGAGGTCACAGGCCATGCCCGGGGCATCCTGCGGATGCGCTTCCTGCCCGTGCAGCAGCAGCCCGATTACGGCATCCTGCAGGCGCAGACAGAGGACCTCCCGCTGTCCGTGACCGGAACAGCAGAGGGCTGGCGGGTGCGGTCGGGAGACGTAGCGCTCGAGATATTGAGCGGGCCGCTGCGCGTGCGTTTTTATCACGGGGACCGGCTGCTGCTGCAGTCGTCCACCGACCGCACCATCGAAGGGCACCTGCGCTTCTCTCCTTTTGCCAGGCGGCAGGATTCCTGGCTGGTGGCCCTGGCGCTGGGGGTAGAAGAACCGGTCTACGGCCTGGGTGAAAAGTGGGCGGCGCTGAACCGCCGCGGGCAGCTTATCCACAGCTGGAATGAGGACGCCACCACGGTCAACTCGGAGCTGTCGTATAAAAACACCCCATTCGCCTGGAGCCCGAACGGCTGGGGCCTGTTTGTCCATACGCCCTCGAAGGTTACGCACGGCGTGGGGTACCCGCAGTGGTCGCACCGCAGCTATATCCTGCAGGTGTTCGACGCGGAGCTGGACCTCTTCTGGATTGCTGCCCACAGCCCGGCGGAGATCATCGAACGCTACACTCACCTGACCGGCCGGGCTGCCCTGCCGCCGCGCTGGAGCTATGGGATGTGGATGTCGCGCGCCTACTATAAAACCGCAGAGGAGGCCTTAACTGTGGCAGAAACCCTGCGCCGGCGCCAGATCCCCAGTGATGTGATCCTGCTGGACGGGCGCGCCTGGCACAGGATGGAGACGCGCTTCGACTTCACCTGGGACCCCGAGCGCTATCCCGACCCGGCTGCATTTGTGCAGAAGCTGCGCAGCATGGGTTTCCGGCTGAACCTGTGGGAGTATTCGTACATCTCGACCCGCAACCCGCTGTTCAACGAACTGGCGGAAAAAGGCTACCTGCTCAAACTGCCCACCGGCGAGCCGTACGTACACCGCTGGTTCCCCTGGCCGTATGATAAGAGCTGGCCGCACCTGATGCCCAGCGGGATCATCGATTTCACCAACCCCGAGGCATACAACTGGTTCCGCGACCAGCACAAAGCGCTCTTTGATCTGGGCGTCAGTGTGATGAAGACCGACTACGGCGAAGCCGTCCCCGAGGAAGTGGTTGCATACAACGGAGACAGCGGCCGGCGGCTGCACAACGTATACACCCATTTATACAACCGCTGCGTGTACGAGGCTGCCGGGCTGTACAGTCAGGACGAACCGCTGGTGTGGGGGCGTGCGGCCTGGGCGGGCGGCCAGCGCTACCCGGTGCAGTGGGGCGGCGACCCTCAGGCCGATTGGGACGGGCTGGCGGCTTCTATTCGCGGCGGGCAGGCCTGGGGCATGAGCGGCGGGCCGTTCTACGCCCACGATATCGGCGGCTTTGCCATTGGCAATCCAGATCCCGAGCTGTATGTGCGCTGGGCGCAGGCCGGCATCATGGCTTCGCACACCCGCTTCCACGGGCAGGGCGAGCGTGAGCCCTGGGTTTACGGCGAGCAGGCCGAACGGGTCGTGCGCGAATGGCTGCAGTGGCGCTACCGGTTGATCCCCTATCTGCAGGCCTGTGCGCTGGAGGCTCACCGGACTGGCATGCCGGTGATGCGCTCCATGGTCCTGGCCTTCCCCGAAGACCGCATCGCCTGGACGTTTGAGAACCAGTATATGCTGGGCGGCTCGCTGCTGGTGGCCCCGGTGGTTGAGCCGGGAGGCAAAGCGCGCTTTTACCTCCCCGCCGGCCGCTGGTTCGACCTGTGCAGGCAGTGCTGGATCGAAGGCCCGGGTTACTTCGAACGCCAGGAGCCTCTGGAGCAAATCCCGGTGTTCGGGCGAGAGGGGAGCCTGCTGCCCCTCGGTCCGGCCGTGCAGCACACCGGCGAGCTAAAGGCGGACCTGGACCTGAATCAGGTGTGGGTGTTCGGCACACCCCGCCAGGGGATGGCCCTCCCGGGTCTGGACATCGAGATTGCAGCGGACGGCAGCCTCACCGGGCTGCCCCCGCACGTGAAGGTTCGTCATTATTCATAAACAGGAGACGGAAATGAAATTCTTTCTCGATAGTGCACATGTGCATGAAATCGAATACGCCCTGAAGATGTGGGACCTGGACGGTGTAACCACCAACCCGAGACATATACAGGCCTCCGGCAAGCCCTTCCTCACGGTGATCCGCGAGATCGGGAGCCTGTTCGCCGGGACGGATAAAACCGTTTCGGTGGAAGTCAACCCGCACTACACGGATTATGAAAAAATGGTGGCCGAGGGTGAAAAACTGGCCGCTATCAGCCCGAATTTTGTCATCAAACTGCCGGCAACAGAGGCGGGATTTAAAGCAGTTGCCGAGCTCAAAAAGCGTAACATCCGCTCGAACCTGACCCTGGTCTTTTCAGCGGTCCAGGCGCTGCAGGCCATGCGCATGGGCGCGTATTACATCTCGCCTTTTGTGGGCTGGAAAGAGGCGAACGCCGAGGAGACTTTATCCTTTATTCAGGACGTGCTTGCGATCCGCGATAACTACGGCTATGAGAGCGAGATCATCGTCGCCGCCGTGCGCAACGGCCGGCAGATCGCCGATGCGGCAGTCGCCGGGGCCGATATCGTCACCGCCGGGCTGGCCGTCTATAAGGAGGCCTTCGATCACCCCTACACCGGCGTCGGACTGAGCAAATTCCAGGGGTTCTGGGACCAGACCCCCTACGAATAGAACTCTGGTAGACGAATCATTCTTTCAGGGAGAACCACGATGAAAAAAGGCATTCTCATCCACGAAAAGAACGATGACGTTGGCGTCGCCGTGCTGGATCTGCAAACCGGGGAGGAGGTAGGCGTCTACACACTGGAAGGCGAGTTTGTGCGTTTGGTGCGCCTGCACAGCGACGTCCCCCTGGGACATAAGGTCGCCATGCGAGATCTGGAGACCGGCAGGCACGTCATCGAATACGGGCGCGAAATCGGGTATGCAGTCAGCGCTATCGCTGAGGGGGAGCATGTTCACGTCCACAACCTGAAGAGCCTGCGCTGGGCTGCAAGCAAAACCAAAGTCCTCGAAAACCAGGAGAGCTGAACATGGCGAATTATCTGGACCTCCCTCTCACCGGCTACCGCCGGGATAACGGCCGCGTGGGCATCCGCAACCACGTGGTCATCATGTCGGTAGATGATATTTCCAATGCCGCTGTGGAAGGTGTTGCCCGCCTGATTCGCGGCACGATGGCACTGACGCACCCCTATGGGCGTTTGCAGTTCGGTGAAGACCTGAAGCTGACCTTTAAGACCCTGATCGGCACCGGTTGCAACCCAAATGTGGCCGCTGTGGTCGTGATCGGCATCGAGCCGGAGTGGACGGATTACATCGTCAGGGGCATTGAGAAGACGGGCAAGCCCGTCGCCGGGTTCAGCATCGAGCGCTACGGGGATTTGAAAACCATCGAGATGGCCTCCCGCAAGGCGAAGGAGTTCGTGCACTACGCCAGCGAACTGCCGCGTGTGCCGGTGCAGTGGAACGAGATCTGGGTCTCGACCAAATGCGGAGAATCGGACACCACCAGCGGGCTGGCATCGAACCCCACCGTGGGCCGGGTTTTCGAGCGCCTGGAGAAGAACGGCAACACCCTGATCTTTGGCGAGACGACCGAGGTGACCGGCGCAGAAGATAAGATTATCGAGCAGTGCGCCACCCCCGAGATCGCGGCGCAGTTCAAAGCAGCCTTCGATAACTACCAGGAACTGGTGGCTTCGCAGGGCGTCAGCCTGCTGGGCACGCAGCCGACAGAGGGCAACATCCGCGGCGGGCTGACCACCATCGAGGAGAAAGCGCTGGGCAATGTGGAGAAGATGGGCCGCTGCACGGTGGCTGGTTTCCTGGAGCCTGCCGAAGAGCCGAAAGGCCCCGGCCTGCACTTTATGGACTCATCCAGCGCGGCGGCGGAGATGGTGACCCTGTGCTGCGCTGCCGGCGCCGTGCTGCACCTGTTCACCACCGGGCAGGGAAATATCATCGGCAACCCGATCGAGCCGGTGATCAAGATCTCCGCCAACCCGGTCACCGCAGCGACCATGGCGGAGCATATCGATGTGGATATCAGCGGACTGCTGCGCTTCGAGTACAACCTGGACGGCGCCGCTGACCGGGTGATGGAGATGATGGCGCGCACCATCAACGGCCGTCTGACCAGCGCAGAGGCCCTGCGGCACGACGAGTTCGTGCTGACCAAACTCCACCGCAGCGCATGACGCTGACTGCGCGTAGTCAACAACAGGGGTGTGCGGGTAGTTCTAGCACACCCCTGATTCCCGGCTGTAAAACGCACAGGCCGGTTGTGGACTGTCTTTTCTTGCAAGGGATCACAGGTGCAGGCAGGGGATGACTCACTCCGCCTGCGCAGGCCGGGCGCCAGAGTTTACCTGCCCGGTCGAGAACCGAACTGCTGACCTGCCAGCTTGCAGCAGTAATAAACCTTTCATAGAACCGATTCGATGATCATTCATCTGCCCTACGGGCGCGCAGCACTCACAGCCAGCATCCCGGATGAATATCCGGTCGATATCATTGAGGCACCGGCTGCACCCCCCGCCGCAGACCCGGCAGGGGCGGTGCGGTATGCCCTGGATCATCTGCTGGGAAATACCAGCTGGGCGAACTTTTCCGGAGCCCGGTCGGCGGCTGTCGCGATCAACGATAAGACCCGCCCGGTTCCCCACGATCTGCTGCTGCCCCCATTGCTGGAGCGGCTGAACGCACTGGGGATCCCCGACCGGGAAATCACCTTTTACATTGCAGTTGGTACCCACCCGCCGATGGATCCGGCTGAATTCTCCTCCATCCTGCCCGCGGAGATTCTTGACCGCTGCCGCGTGGTCTCACACGACAGCGAAGACGATAAACAGATGGTTTACCTGGGTGAGACAGGCCGCGGCACGCCGGTGTGGTCGAACCGGTCGTACGTGCAGGCTGATTTGAAGATCGTGGTGGGCAACATCGAGCCGCACCAGTTCGCAGGATTTTCGGGCGGCGTAAAGACAGCTGCCATCGGGCTGTCTTCGATCAAAACCATCAACCGCAGCCACGCGCTCATGACCCACCCCGATTCACGCATCGGCGGGTATGAGAGCAACCCGGCCCGCCAGGACATCGAGGAGATCGGCGCGAAAATCGGAGTCCACCTGGCGCTGAACGCCATCCTGAACCACGACCGGCGGATCGTATACGTCCTGGCGGGCGAACCGCGCGCGGTGATGGCTGCCGGGCTGGAACGCTGCCGGCAGGTCTGCCAGGTGGCGGTGCAGCAGCCCTATCGACTGGTGATCTCCTCGCCGGGCGGGCATCCCAAAGACATCAACCTCTACCAGGCCCAGAAAGGGCTGGCGCACGCAGCCCTGATCACGCAAACGGGCGGCACGGTGATCCTGGCCGCCGCATGCCCGGAGGGCACGGGCAGCCCGCATTACGAAGACTGGATGCGGGACAAACATTCTTACGCTGAAATCATGCAGCGCTTTCATGAGGAAGGGTTTCGCATCGGCCCGCACAAAGCCTACCAGATCGCTCGTGACGCATCCCGGGTGCGCCTGCTGTTCTGCTCAGAGCTGGATCACGATCTGGCGCAGCGGCTGCTGCTCAACCCACAGTCCGGCCTTCAGCAGGCGATCGACCGGGCACTGGCCGGCCTGCCGCCCGGCGAGCGCATCGCGGTGCTGCCGCATGCCGCCAGCACCATCCCTTACCTGATGAAGTGAGAGGCTTCTATGGAGGCCGTTGAGGGATCATCCCAGAACGAATTTAACGCCAAAATCAGCGCGCTGCGCCGCCTGCTGGACCATCACGGGGTGGACGCCGTGCTGCTGCGCCGGGCCAGCAGTTTCGCCTGGGCCACATGCGGCGGGGCGTCGTATGTAAACACGGCGGCCAGCGAAGGGGCGGCCTCGCTGCTGGTGACGCGTGAGCAGTTGTTTCTGGCCGCCAGTGTGATTGAAGCGCCCCGCCTCGAACAGGAAGAAAAGCTGGTTGATCAGGGCTGGACATTCCAGATCGCCCCCTGGCATACACCCACGGCAGCACTGGAGAAATTGACAGCCGGGCGCACCCTGATCTCCGATGTGCCTTATCAGGGCGCTGCTGTGGCCGCGGCTGAGATCGCCCGGCTGCGCGCCCACCTGACCCCGGAAGAAGCCGGACGCTTTCGGGTGCTCGGCCGCCTGTGTGCCGAGAGCCTGACCGCTGCCGTCCAGCAGGTCCGGCCCGGGATGAGCGAGTATGAACTGGCTGCCCTCCTCAGTGGGGAGGCACAGAAGCGCGGGGTGCTGCCGGTCGTCAATTTAGTCGCGACCGATGAGCGCGCCTTCCTCTACCGCCACCCGCTGCCGACCGGGAAAAAGCTGCAGAAGTATGCCATGCTGGTGCTCAGCGGGCGGCGCTGGGGGCTGGTGTGTTCGATCACCCGCCTGCTGCACTTTGGCCCGCCGCCTGCGGACCTGCAGCGCCGCATAGAAGCAGCCGCCCGGGTGAACGCTGCCCTGGTCGCCAGTACGCGCCCGGGCGTTACCCTGGGAGAGGTTTTGAACACGGGCATACAGGCGTATGCAGCCGGCGGGTACCCGGATGAGTGGCGCCGCCATCATCAGGGCGGCATCGCCGGGTACGAGCCGCGCGAGCTGCTCGCCACCCCCGGCAGCCCGGAACGGCTGAGCGCCAACCAGGCCCTGGCCTGGAACCCCTCGATTGCCGGGGCGAAAATGGAAGATACCATCCTGACGGATGAACAGGGTTTTGAAAACCTGACGCCCACTCCCCTGTGGCCGGTGCTGCCGGTGGAAGTGAACGGGCAGACGGTCCCCTGTTCGCTGGCCCTGGAGCTGTAACCCGGGGCCAGGAGGCTGAGAAGAAGGGAGAACGGTGATGTACGGAACGAGTGCGAGAATATTACGGGTGAACCTGACCAGCAGCGAGATTCAGGTGCAGACGCTGAGCGAAGACTTCTACCGCCTCTACCCGGGCGGCAAGGCGCTGGCCGGATATTTCCTGCTGACCGAGATGCCCGCCCACGTCGACCCCTTTGCGCCCGAGAATTTGCTGGTGTTCGCCTGCGGGCTGCTCACCGGCGCCCCGGTTTCCACGGCGACACGCTACATCGTGTCGGCCCGTTCGCCCCTGACGGGCGCCTACGGCGAGTCCGAGGCTGGCGGCTTCTGGGGCCCAGAGCTCAAGATGGCCGGATACGAAGCCATCCTGGTCACCGGGCGGGCTCCGCAGCCGGTCTATCTGTGGATCCATGACGACCAGGTCGAGATCCGCCCGGCGGAGCACTTATGGGGCCGTACTACGGCAGATGTCCAGCAGGCGATTCGCAGCGAGCTCGGCGACGAGCGCATCCGCGTGCTGCAGACCGGCATCGCCGGAGAAAACCGGGTGCGCTTTGCCGGGATCACCAACGACCTGCGCCATTTCAACGGCCGCAACGGCATGGGCGCCGTGATGGGCTCGAAAAACCTGCGCGCCATCGCCGTGCGCGGCAGCCAGCGCTACCAGTCGCTGGCGTACGATGCACAGGCGCTTTTGGCCCTCGGGCGCAGCCTGGCGAAGCGCGTGCGCGAACACCCGGCAAGCTGGGACCTGCAGCAGCGCGGCACCCCGGGCCTTGTCGAAGCGCTCAACGCCGGCGGTATCCTGCCCACGCGCAACTTTCGCCAGGGCGCATTTGAAAATGTGGACGAAGTCAAGTGGGAGGCTTATGAGAAGCAGCTGCTCACCGCACGGCGGAGCTGCTACGCCTGTGCGGTGCGCTGCAAGCGCGAAGTCACCATCGATGGTAAGATGTCGCCGTACGGCGGGCCTGAATACGAATCCGTGGGCGCCTTCGGACCCAACCTGGGGATCAGCGACCTGCGTGCCATCGCTAAGGCCAATGAACTGTGCAACGCCTACATGCTCGACAGCATCTCCACCGGCGCGACGATCGCGTTTGCGATGGAATGTTTCGAGCACGGCCTGATCGGTCCGGAGGACACCGGCGGGATCGAGCTGTGCTTCGGTAATGCGGAAGCCATGCTGGCGTTGATCGAAATGATCGCCCGGCGCGAGGGGATCGGCGACGTGCTGGCCGAGGGGAGCGCACGTGCCGCCGAACAGATCGGCGGAGACGCCCGCTATTTTGCCATGCACGTCAAAGGCCAGGAGCTGGCCATGCACGAACCGCGCGGTAAATATAATGTTGGCATCGGGTATGCCATCTCCGAGATCGGTGCCGATCATCTGGTCGTCACCCACGACCCCACGATGGTGAACCCGGAATCGGCCACGTTCAAAAGCGTGAGGCCGCTGGGCATCACGGTGCCCCAACCGGCGATGACGTTCAGCGCGGAGAAGATGAAGCACTTCTTTATCCTGGAGAGCTGGAACAGCCTGGAGAAGGTGATCGGCTACTGTTTCTTCGGGCCGGTGCCGCGCGCCTTCATCGAGGTCGACGAAGTGCTGGAATCGATCCGGGCTGCTTCCGGCTGGGAGCTGAGCGCCGCAGAAGCCCTGCAGATCGGGGAGCGGGCCATCAATATGGCGCGGGTGTTCAACCTGCGCGAGGGTTTCAGCCGCAGGGACGATACCCTGCCCGAGCGTCTGTTCCAGAGCCTTGAGAACGGGCTGCTGGAGGGCCAGGTGATGTCGCGTCAGGAGTTCGAGCAGGCGCTGTCGATCCTGTATGAATTAAAGGGCTGGGATGTGCAGACCGGTATGCCCACGCGCGAACGCCTCGAGGCGCTCTCGCTGGGTTGGGCGGCGGACCTGGCGGGGATTGCATGAAACTGCGGGTGAGCGGACAGTTATCGTTTTACATGCCCGGGCGCGTAACGGAGATCGAGGTCCCGCTGGACCAGCCCGCCCGGCTGCAGGATGTGCTCTCCGGACTGGGTATCCCGGCGGATGAGGTGTACATCACGGCCTTAAACGGCGAGGTGGTGGACGTGAGGGAGGTGATCGTCAGGGATGAGGACGAGGTGCGTTTGTTCCCGCCGGTGAGCGGGGGGTGAGATGAACCGGCAAGTAAAAACCTTTGGTCCTTATGCGGTCAAGATGCTGGTGGATGCCGGCAGCCTGTTCCGGTAGAAGCACACGGAAGACCCTGAAGGTTACCTTTATCACCCTTCCGGCGGGACGACCTTGCTCACCCGCGATTTGCCGCGCGGTGCGCCGCGCAGCTGCTCGGTAACCGGGGCGCGCAGGGCCCGGCCGGGCAGCAGCCTGGAGCGCTCCAGCATGGTATCCAGCAGTTCCGTATTCACCGTGCCATCCGGCGCGTAGCCGACATACACGTAGGGGTTGTTGAGCAGCTCGGCCAGCGGGCGGCGGCGCAGACCAATTTCCCCGGTCTCGAAGGTGAGCACCCAGGGTTTTCCGTCGGCCATCTCGGCCACTTCCACGACGATGGCTTCATGCGTCCAGCGCAGCCACTGCTTGACCTTCGCCGGGCGGGGCCGGCGGTGGCTCCCCCCGCCCGGTCCGGCGACCGCTGCCTGGCGGAAGCGCGTATACACGCCCCCGGCGGAAGAGTAGACCCAACCGCCGTGCGTGTCCACGGGCGGCAGGGTGGTCAATTCGGGGAGGGCACGCGTGATCTGCCACATGTTGGGCGGCCTGTCTACCCAGCCCAGCCACAGGATGCTCGCGCCGGACTTGAAGTCTGCGGCGGTGCGCTGGCCGGGCAGGCGCAGGTAGGGCGGGTCCGGAAATGCGGCCGGGTTTACGGCGGCCTTCTTCTGCAGGCGCAGGTACCAGGCCGGCTTGGCTGTCAGCCCGGCCCCCGGCTGCAGGCCGCGCAGGTGCAGGATGTGTTCGGCGATCTCGTTGCACACGGCGCGCGTGACCACCAGCGCCAGGGTCAGCTCGTGCTTTTTGCGCCAGGCGGTGATGTCTTTACGCGTCCAGTAATTCATGATCTCGCGCCAGCGGGCGCTCTCGGCCGAGTAGCGTTCCCTGAGCTCTTCGGGCGTGAGCGTATCCCAGTTCTCATCCTGGGTCTCCAGGCGCAGGCGGGTGCGGCTGACGATCTCTTTCCAGGCCCAGCCGGGGATCTGCTCGCGCAGGTCTTTGAGCCCCTCCAGGGCCTGGTCGTCGCTGAGGGCCTGCACCTGGGCGGGGATGATCTCGCTGTAGTAATTCTTCAGGGCGGTCTTGCGTGTCAGGGGGTTGTTCAGGCTGGTGATGCGGGCCTGGATGCGCCGGGCAGGGCCAGGCTGTGCCCCGGCGAGGCGGGTCTGCAGTTCGGCGACAGCCTGCTGTGCGGCGGCTTCCAGTTCTTCGGGGGCAGCGTGCTGCAGCCAGTCTTTCTTCTCCTGCAGGCGCAGCTCCTGCAGCAGGTCCTGGGGCGAGGCCCAGGACCCGTGAGCGCTTTTGTAACGCATACCGGAGAAGTGCAGCACCATGTACTGCAGCCAGCGCGGGAAGCGGCCGGGTTCGGCGTCGAAGCGCTCCAGCACAGCCCGCACCAGGCCGGCGTGGTCCAGCTCGAGCAGCTCGCGTTCGTAAGCCAGCAGCATCCAGCGCACACAGGCGCCGGGGGTCACCTCACCAGCGGGGCCCAGTTCGGGAAGGCGGCCCAGCCCGGTCTGCAGTTCGGCGATATGCTTTTCCTGTTCCCGGATGGCCTCCAGCAGCGCCTGGCGGTCGGCATCGTAGGTCCCCAGCCCGGCCTGGTCGCGCAGGGCCTGTTCTTCCGCTGCGATCTGCGCCAGCCCATCCTCCAGGGGCCTGCAGGCTGCCTCCACTTCGGCGAGCTGCGCCAGGCGGTGCAGATAGGCCGGGCTTTCGAGCACTTCCGGATGCTGCTCAGCGCGCTTCTGGTACCATGCGACGCTGCTGCGCAGCGGGCGCAGCTCTTTGGTTTTGCGGGCCAGTTTTTCTTTCAGGGCGGCGCGGCGCGCGGCGAGCTGTCGCACTTCGGGCCTCTGCGTGAAGCTGCGCTGCATGCTGTCCAGGTTCTTCAGGCGCTGCTTCGTGTCGGGGAGCAGCTTTCTGGCGGTCTCCAGGCGGTCCTGCAGGTCCTGCCGGGCGCGGCGGATTGCCTCTCCAACCTGCGGGTCGACGGGCTGCGAGCGCAGTTCACGCCACAGATCGATCTCGCGGTAGAAAAGCAGGAAGTCGCGCAGCTTTTCCAGCCGGAAGGGATAGATCGTTTTGCACAACCTGGGGTTCTGCCACTGGTAGTGGAAAGGGGGAGTAAACGGCATCCTGGCCTCCGGTGGAAATTGGACTGAATCGCTCTAATAATATTCTCTTACTATAGCGGTTTTTCCGGCTTCCGGCAACTATTTCCCTGACATTCCCGCCTTCTGAAAGTATACTTAAGCGAGCCAGAGGAAGACAATTGGAGGGCCGTCATGTGTGATACTGTGGTCGCTACCCGCGAAGCCACCGCCGACGGCGTGGCTGTGTTCGGGAAGAATTCGGACCGCGAGCCGAACGAGGCTCACCATCTGCTGTACATCCCGGCGGCAGAGCATCCGGCCGGGGCGCGTGTGCAGTGCACCTATCTCGACATCCCCCAGGTGGAGCGCACCTATGCCGTGCTGCTGGCGAAACCGTTCTGGATCTGGGGGGCGGAAATGGGCGCCAACGAGCACGGGGTCGTGATCGGCAACGAAGCGGTGTTCACGCGCGTGCCGTACGAGAAGGGCCGGGCCCTGATCGGCATGGACCTGCTGCGCCTGGCGCTGGAGCGCGCCGCCACAGCCCGGGAAGCCGTGACGGTGATCACGGATCTGCTTGCCGAGTACGGGCAGGGGGGCAACTGCGGCTTTGCCCACGAGTTCTACTATCACAACAGCTTCCTGATCGCCGACCCGCAGGACGCCTGGGTGCTGGAGACGGCCGGCCGGGAATGGGCGGCCAAACAGGTGCGCGGGGTATACGCCATCTCTAACGGGCTGACGCTCACCAGCGAATGGGACCTGGCCTCGCCGGGCCTGGTGGACTACGCCGTGGAGCGCGGCTGGTGTAAAGGGCGGGACGATTTCAACTTTGCACGCTGTTATTCCGATCATCTGTACACGCGCTTCAGCGACTGCGCCAGCCGCTGCGCGCGCACCACGGAACTGCTGCAGGCGCAGGCCGGGCGGATCGACGTGCCGGCGGTGATCGCCGCGCTGCGCGACCACGGGAGAGACCCTGCCTGGCGGCCTGACAGCGGGCTGATCGGGGCGAAGGTGTGCATGCACGCCGGGTTCGGGCCGGTGCGCGGCCACCAGACCACCGGGTCGATGGTGTCGCATCTGCACCCCGAACACCCCACGCACTTCTTCACCGCCACCGCGGCGCCCTGCACCAGCCTGTTCAAGCCGGTGTGGATCGATGCGGCGCTGCCCGACACCGGTCCGGCGCCGGCCGGGCGGTACGACGAAGCCTCGCTGTTCTGGCGGCACGAGGCGCTGCACCGGGCCGTGCTGCGCGATTTCGACCTGCGCCTGAGTACGTTTGCTGAGGAGCGCGACGAACTGGAGCGCGAATTTGTGCAGCAGGCGCTGGAGATGGCGCACTGCCCGGTCGAGGAGCGGGAGGCCTTTGTGCAGGAGTGCTTCGAGCGGGCGGAGTCCGCCGAGCGGCGCTGGCTGGAGCGCGTGCAGGCGCAGCCGGCCGGCAGGCGGTTGAACTGGCTGTACGAGCGCGCCTGGGAGGGCTTTAACCGCCAGGCAGGCATGCCCGGGTGAATGAAAGTGGACGCGGACAAAAGCGGAAAAAGCGGAAGACGCTGATTGATATTAAATCTCGCTTCGGGTTATGCCGCGCCTGCTGCAGCTTTATTATTTCAATCTGCGTCCACTGCGTTTTCCGCGTTCATCCGTGTCTGCTATCTCCGACATCTCCATCATTGGGATCATGGCACGGATGGGATCGTAGTCGCGTTCGGAGACGGGGGAAAAGCGCCTCAGGCGGGCGCGGGAGAGGATGTCCCGGCCTTCAGGGGGGGCATGCATATTTACCAGCAATCTGCGCATAGCCAATATCACATCGTCAGGAAGACCGGCTTCCTGGTGAACTACCCAGGGCGGGATGGGGCTGGGGCCGAGCGTGGCGATCACCCGGATCTGCTCTGCCAGCTGCGGTTCGTCCGCTAATACCTGCTCCAGCACGGTGCTGTCGATCGCCGAGGCGTCCACCTCGCCCCTGACGATCATCTGCAGCGAGGCCTGGTGAGCGCCTGATTCCACGATGCGGCCGAAGAAGTTGAGGTTTTTGCCG